>Ga0079224_100000027_pt1 | contig 92166 bp, 73 predicted proteins | sample Stecom2015_FD_80414 | JGI IMG/M metagenome (GOLD analysis project Ga0079224, IMG submission 80414) | Agricultural soil microbial communities from Utah to study Nitrogen management - Steer compost 2015 | ecosystem: Environmental > Terrestrial > Soil > Agricultural land | place: USA: Utah... | reverse complement strand
CCCGGAGCTGCTGAGCCGATTGTCGGCCGGACGGCAGATTGCGCTGATCTCCGGCACCAACGGCAAAACCACCACCACCCGGTTGACCGCCGCCGCCCTCGGGGTGCTCGGCCCGGTAGCGACCAACTCGCTGGGGGCCAACATGCCCACCGGCCACGCGTCCGCCCTGGCCCACGCCGGCCCCACGCCGTACGCCGTACTGGAGGTGGACGAGCACTACCTGGGCCAGGTGCTGGCGGCCACCAACGCCTCGGTGGTGGCTCTGCTGAACTTGTCTCGGGACCAGTTGGACCGGGCGATGGAGGTCACGCTGGTGGCCTCCCGGTGGCGGGAGACCCTGGCCGCCCACCCCGGCGTGCACGTGGTCGCCAACGCCGACGACCCGCTCGTGGTCTGGGCCGCCGGCCCCGCCCGCTCGGTCACGTGGTTCAGCGCCGGGCAGCGGTGGCGGGACGACTCCTGGGTGTGCCCCGAGTGCGGCGCCAGCATCATCCGGGAGCGGGAGCACTGGGCGTGCAGCGGATGCCCACTCCAGCGCCCCGCCCCGCAATGGAGCGCGATCGACCACGTCGCGATCGGCCCCGACGGCGCCCGGTACGAGGTGAAGCTCGCCCTCCCGGGACGGGTCAACGTCGGCAACGCCGCCACCGCCCTGGCGGTGGCGGCCTGCTTCGGGGCTCGACCGGCGGAGGCGGTCGGCCGCCTCAGCGAGGTCAGCTCGATCGCCGGCCGGTACGCGCAGGTGGAGAAGGACGGGCGGCTGATCCGGCTGCTGCTGGCCAAGAACCCGGCCAGTTGGCTGGAGGCGTTCGACATGGCCGAGCACGCCCCCACCTTGCTCGCGGTCAATGCCCGGGGACCGGACGGGATGGACACCTCCTGGCTGTTCGACGTGGACTTCTCCCCGCTGATCGGACGACCGGTGCTGATCACCGGCGAGCGGGCCTATGACCTGGCGGTCCGGTTGACCGTCAACGACGTGCCGTTCCGGTACGTACCGACCTTCACCGAGGCGGTGGCCATGGTGCCCCCGGGGCGGATGGAAGTGATCGCCAACTACACCGCGTTCCAAGACATCCGAGCGGAGCTGGACCGTGTTCTCTGACAGGGTGCCCCCGAGCCAGTGGTCGGCGTCAGCCCCGGCGAGAGAGTCGGCGCTGCGGATCGTGTGGGTCTACCCGGACCTGATGTCCACCTACGGTGACCGGGGCAACCTGCTGATCCTCACCTATCGGGCCCGCCAGCGCGGACTGGCGGTGGAGCCGGTCGAGGTGCCCTCCACCCAGCCACTGCCCCGGTACGCCGACATCTACCTGCTCGGCGGGGGTGAGGACGGCCCGCAGAGCCTGGCCGCGCAGCGCCTGAACGCCGACGGCGCCCTGCACCGGGCGGTGAACAGCGGCGCGGTGGTGTTCGGGGTCTGCGCCGGTTACCAACTCCTCGGCAGTGTGTTCGTGGCCAAGGGGGTCCGCCAGGAGGGGCTCGGACTGCTGGACATCCACTCCGACCGGGGTCCGACCCGGGCGGTCGGTGAGCTGGCCGGGCCGGTCGACCCCCAGTTGTCGCTGCCCACCCTGACCGGGTTCGAGAACCACGGCGGCCGCACCTTCTTGGGCCCGGAGGCGTACCCGCTGGCCCGGGTCACCACCGGGGTGGGGAACGACGGGACCACGGAGGGCGCGTGGCGGGGACGGATCCTCGGCACGTACTGTCACGGCCCGGTGCTCGCGCGCAATCCCGCGCTGGCGGATCTGCTGCTGCGGTGGGCGACCGGCCTGGATCAACTGGCCCCAGTGGACGACTCGTGGTGGGAGCGGTTGCGACAGGAGCGGCTCGCCGCCATCGCTTCCCGCTGAGCCCAGGCTGCGTACGCGGCGACCTGCCTGGGTGGCCGCGCCCTGCGACCGCCTCACCAGGGTGACCACCGCCCTCTCACCGCCGTCACCCAGCCAGGTGCTATGTGGGAATAAGTCCGATTGAGAGCATCTGTGGACGATGGTCACCCACCGGGCGGGGAGTAATTTGGGTCGATCGACGTAGTGCGAATCTCCGCTATACCGATACGCTCAAACAAACGGTCAAGGGGAGGCCAGTCGTTCGCCGTCGGAAGGGTCCCCCAACACCGATGACTACGAACACACAGCGTAGGTTGCTCATCACGCTTGTCGTATCGGTCCTTGCGCTCAGCCTCACCCCGGTGCCCGCGGTCGCGGGCGCACCGCCGGGCTGGCCCCCATCCGCACCGGTGGTGGCGGTCCCCGGCGGCGTGGTCGAGACGGACCACGACTCCCCCATCGCTGCGCTGTTCGACCGCCTCAGCGCCGCGATCCGCGGCTGGTTCACCGCCGGCGCATCGACCGACGCGGCGCCCGGATCCGGTCGCTCCTCCGGGGAGTCCGGGGCCGCGCCGCTGGCGGCGACGCCCGCCCGGTCCACCGACTCCGACCAGGCGCGGCGCGTGACCCACACGGACCCGGCCGCGGAGGCGGGGCTGATCGGGTGGGAGGACGACCCGGCCGATGCCTCCCCCGCCGGTCCGGCGGCGCCTGCGGCGGGCACCAGCCTGGCACCGTCCGGAGTGGCGGCAGATGTCCAGACCGCGGTGGCCGCCGACGGGACCGTACCGGTCATCATCCGCCTACGGGAACAGGCCGACGTGGACGAGGTGGCGCGGGAGGCCGCCCAGGCCGGCCGGGCCGCGGTCGCTGATCTGGCCCGACAGGCGCACGGCGCACGGAACGTAGGAGTCGACCTGTGGCGGGTGGAGCGGGCCGCCCGCGGCGCGGTCGTGGCCGACTCGCTGCAAGCGGTCGCCGACGCGAGCCAGGCCCCGATCCAGGCGCTGCTGGAGACCCACGCGGCCGCCGGCCGCGTCAGCGACGTCCGGCAGTTTTGGATCTTCAATGGATTCGCCGCCACTGTGGACGCCACAGCGCTAGCGGCGCTGGCTGATCACCCGGCGGTAGCGAGCATCACGCTGGATGACACCTTCCGGTTGCCCGAGCCGATCCCCGCCGATGCCGACGAACCGGCGTTGCCCGGCTGGGCGCTGGAGAGTGTGCGCGCCCCGCGCGTGTGGGGGGAGTACGGGGTGCGCGGCGCCGGCGTGGTGGTCGGAATCATGGACTCTGGGGTGGACGGTGGGCACCCGGCCCTGGCCGACTCCTGGCGCGGTCGGACCGGAGACCCGGCGGCGAGCTGGTTCGTTCCCACGGGAGAGAACTACCCCACCCCCGGCGACGGGCACGGGCACGGCACCCACGTGGCCGGGAGCATCGTGGGCGCTGCCCCCGGGGAGGTGACCGGGGTGGCGCCGGAAGCGGAGTGGATCGCCGCCAAGATCTTCACGGACTTCGGCGCCACCAGCGACAGCATCATCCACGCGGCGTTCGAGTGGATGCTCGCCCCAGGTGGGGACCCGAGCGTGGCCCCGGACGTGGTGAACAACTCCTGGGGCTCCGACCTCACGCTGCGCACCGAGTTCTGGCAGGACGTGGCGGCCTGGGAGGCCGCCGGCATCGTGCCGGTGTTCGCCAACGGCAACAGCGGCCCGGGCACCGGTACCGTCGGCTCACCCGCCAGCTACCCGCACGCGATCGGGGTGGGGGCGGTCGACGCCGACGACCAGATCGCCTGGTTCTCCAGTCGAGGCCCAGTGACCTGGGACGGGGTCGAGTACACCAAGCCGGACCTGGCCGCCCCCGGCCACTACATCCGCTCCACCTGGCCCCGGCACCTGTCCGACGACGGCTACCACACCATCTCCGGCACCTCCATGGCCGCGCCCCACGTCACCGGGGTGGTGGCCCTGATGCTGTCGGCCGCGCCCGGGATGACCGTGGCCGAGGTGCGGGACGCCCTGGTCGGCACCGTGCGCTCCTCGTCCCACCTACGGGCGCTGCCGAACGCGTACGGCGCCGGCATCGTCGACGCCTACGCCGCCGTCACCCGGGTCGCCCACTCCGGTCTGGTCACCGGCACCGTCACGGACCAGGACGGTCGGCCGGTGGCGGCCCGGATCAGCGCGGGGGATCACCACACCACCAGCGACCCCGCCACCGGGGCGTACCGGCTGTGGCTGCCGGCCGGCCACCATCCACTGTGGGTGGAGGAGTACGGCTACCAGCCGTTCCAGCGGGAAGTGGCGGTCATCACCGGCGGCACCACCACGGTGGACGTGGTGCTGCCCTCGGCCGATCCGCACACGGTGTCCGGCACCGTGGTCGGCCCGGCTGGCCCGGTGGCCGGAGCGCGGGTGACCGTCGCCGGCACCCCGGTGCCGCCGGTCCGCACCGGACCGGACGGTGAGTTCACCCTCACCGTGGCCGCCGGCACCCACCGGCTGTGGGTGACCGCCGGTGGCCACGTACCGGCCAATCTGGAAATCACCGTGGCCGGCACCGCCGCCCTCACCGTGACCCTGGAGGCGGCCGCGGGGGCGGAGGGCTGGGCGCAGTACCAGAACCACCCCGCCCGCACCGGGGTGAGCCGCGACCACCTCGCCCCCGAGACCTTGCAGGTGGAGTGGACCACCGCCGTCGGCGGACAGGTGTACTTCGCCTCGCCGGTGATCGCCGACGGCCGGGTGTTCCTACCGGTGGACACCGGGCACCTGGTGGCGCTGGATCTGGCCACCGGCGCGGAGCTGTGGCGCTTCACCGGTAGCACCGGGATGCGGGGCGCCCCGGCGGTGGCGGGCGACACCGTGTACGTCGGAGGCGGGATCGATGGAGGCATCTACGCCCTGGACGCGGCCACCGGCGAGCTGCGGTGGCACGTCCCCACCCCCGGCCAGCGCGCCATCTACACCCAGCCGGTGGTGGACGACGGCGTGGTCTACGCCAACACCGGGTACAGCTCCGAGACCTCAGACCGGCTGTACGCGATCGACGCCGCCACCGGCGACGTCCAGTGGTCGGTGGCGCTGGGACCACGGGTGTTCGCCGGCCCGGCGGTGGCCGACGGACTGGTGGTCATCGGCGCCGCCGGGGAACGCCGACTGCGCGCCCTGGACGCGGCCACCGGCGCCGAGGTGTGGTCCCTGACCCGGCCGGGGGACGAGTTCTTCGGCTCCCCCAGCATCGCCGACGGCACGGTCTACCTCACCACGTCGGTCCCGCCGCAGGGGTTGGCGCCCGGATCGCAGGGTAGCCTGCTAGCGGTGGACGCGGCCACCGGCACGCTGCGGTGGGAGGTGCCGCTGCACGGCGATGGGCAGGGCACCGCCCCCGCGGTGTACGGCGAGCTGGTGATCGCCGGTTCGCACTCGCCGGGCACCGTGGCGGCCTACCACCGGGACACCGGTGAGCCGATCTGGCACTACGGTCTGCCGGTCAGCGGTGGCGTGAGCACCTCGGTCATGGTCACCGGGGACGGGTACGTGGTCGCGGGCTCGCAGCTGGACCGTCGGCTGTTCATCGTGGACGCGGTCACCGGGGAACTGGTCTGGGAACACCACACCGGTGACAACGTCCTGTCCACGCCGGCGTTCGCCGAGGGGCGGCTGGTGACCGCCACCGCCGGCGGTACCATCCGTGTCTTCCACCCCACCGGTCAGATCGCCGGGCAGGTGACCGGGCCGGACGGGCCGCTGTCGGCGACCGTCCGGGTGGTGGAGACCGGGCAGACCACCACCACCGACGAGACCGGCGCCTACCTGCTGGCCGGCCTGCTCCCCGGCACGTACACAGTGGAGGCCAGCCGGTTCGGCTACACCACGCAGTCCGAGCCGGTGACGGTGGCGGCGGCCCAGACCCACCAGCTCGACTTCACCCTCACCCCGGTCGGCAACGGCACGCTCCGCGGCACCATCACCACGGCGGCCGGCGGCGAGCCGGTGGCCGGCGCCACCGTCACCCTGCCGGGCACCCCGCTGGCCGCGGCGGTCACCGACCAGGCCGGTGACTTCTCGTTCCCGGACGTGCCCGCCGGGGTGTACGAACTGGTGGTGCAGGCGCCCGGGTACGTGCCGGTGACTGACCAGGTCACCGTGGGCGAGGGTGAGACCACGGTGGTCGCGTACCCGCTGGAGCGGTACGACGTGGCGGTGGTCTCCGACCACGAGGGTCGGGTGACCGCGCTGTTGACGGAGGCCGGCTGGCGGGTGCACCGGACCACGTTCGCGCAGATCGACGGGGCCACCGGGCACTATCAGGCGATCGTGTTGGTCGGTGACAACACGGACCGGGCCGACGCGGACCTGGAGCGGTTCGCTCGGATCGTCGCCGACGCGGACCGCACCGGCACCAGCCTGGTGGTGCTGGGCACGGGTGGACCGAGTTACGGCTCGGTGCGCACCCTGTCCCGGGTCACCGGGGATCCGGCTACCGAGGCGGCGGAGCTGAGCCAGCGGGGCGAGGTGTGGTTGGAGGACGTGGTCGACCACCCGATCACCGCCGGCCTCCCGGACCTCGACCGGATCCCGGTGCTGGCGAGCGGCAGCTGGCACGCCTGGTTCGACGGGTACTCCGGTTGGACCCTGGCGGTCCTCGGCAACGACCGGGACGGTCGACTCGGCGGCGGGGTGGGCTACCAGCGCCGCACCTTGAACAGCAACTACATCCTGCTGCCGGCCGCTGCCCCCTCCCCCTGGAGCACCTGGCAGCCGGCCATGCGGGAGCTGCTGCTGGCCGCGGTCCACTACGCCGCCACCGCCGCCTACGGCCAGGTGGCCGGTCAGGTGACCGATCCGGACGGACAGCCGCTGGCCGCCCACGTGACCGTGGTGGACGGACTGGAGCGCGCCGACGCCGACGGCGACGGCGAGTTCACGCTGCTGCTGCCGCCCGGTGAGCACACCCTCCGGGTCAGCCACCTCGGTTTCCAGACCGTGGACGTGCCGGTGACGGTGACGGCCGGGCGCGTCCAACCGGTGGAGATCACCCTGCCGGTCAGTCCGCTGGGGACGATCACCGGCCAGGTCACCGAGGACGGTAGCGGGGTGCCGGTGGCGGGCGTCCGCGTCACGGTGGCCGACACCGACCTGCCGGTGGCCACCACCGGCCCGGACGGGCGGTACGTGATCAAGGACGTGCCCGGTGGGGTCTACCAGTTGGACCTCACCGCCGACGGGTACGAGCCGCTGGTGATCACGCAGGTGACGGTCACCAACGGGGAAGTGACCACCGTGGACGCGGCCCTGACCCGGGCGCCGGCGGTGGTGGTGATCGGCGACTACCAGGACCAGATCACCAACTTCCTGGCCGCTCACTCCATCCCGGCGGAGCAGGCGGGCTGGGAAGTGGTGGACGCCCTGGACGGGGTCGAAGTGGTGATCCTGCACAACCCACCGGATCCGGGGCGGGAGGAGTTCCTGGCGGCGTTGGCCGCGTTCGACGCCGCCGGAGTGAGCGTGATCTTCCCGGCGGACGGCTGGTCGACCCGGACCCGCGGGGTGGACATGCTGGTCCGGTACACCGGCTCCCCCACCGGTTACCAGCGGCTCGGTGGGTTCAACGGGCCGGAGATCCTGCTGTCCGACCGGGCTGATCACCCGCTGTTCGAGGGGGTGACCACGGATCCGGTCCGGCTGTTGACCGGCTCCTCCGAGGCGGCGGCGTTCCCGGACTACCTCGGGATCCCCCTGGCCTCGGTGGGTGAGGCCGGATCCGATCCGGCCGGGATCGGCATCGCCTACGACGCCCGGAGCCCGGAGTCGGTCCACCTGTTGCTGACCGGGTTGGCCGCTACCCTCCGCAACACCCCGACCGGCAGCTGGACCCCGGACGGGCAGCGGATCTTCCTGAACGCGGTCCGGTGGGCGGCCGACCCCGGCATGGGTGGCCTGGTCGGCACGGTCACCGACGCGGACGGGCACCCGATCCCCCACGCGGTGGTGGAGGTGGTCGACACCCACTGGCGGGCACAGGTCGACGACCGGGGTGGATTCCGGATCGGGGTACCGCCGGGTGAGTACACCGTGCGGATCAGCGCGTTCGGATACCAGCCGCAGGAGCGGACGGTGACGGTCGGCCCGCACCAGGTGCGGGACCTGTCCACCTCGCTCACGCTCGGGACGGTCGGCGCGATCACCGGGGTGGTCACCAGCGACGGCGGCAGCGGCATCGGCAACCCGGGGGCGGGGGTGACCGCGCTGCCGGAGGTGGAGATCCGGCTGCGGGGCACTCCGTACACCACGGTGACCGATGCCGATGGCAGCTACGTCTTCACCCGGGTGGAGCCGGGTGAGTACGAACTGGAGCTGGAGGTGGCCGGCCACGTCCGGACCCTGGCGGCGGTGGAGGTGACCGCCGGGGAGACCACCCGCCGGGACGTCACCCTGACGGTGTCCCCGCTGGTCGGGATCATCGACGACTCCACCTTCAGCAACTCCCGGGACCGGGGGAAGCAGTTCCTCCGGGACTGGGGGTACGAGGTGGTCGACCTCGAATTCGATTCGCTGGACCAGCTCGCCGAGGTCGACCTGGTGGTGGCCAACGTGTCCGACTACAGCCTGGATCCGGGGCCGGAGGCGCTCGCCGCGTTTGAGGAGGCGGTCAACCGGGCCCGGATTCCGGTGCTGTGGTTGGGTCAGCATGGCCGAGGCGCGATCCGGTTCCTGCACGACTACCACGGCGATCCGGCGGTGACCGGTGAGGGCTACAACCACGGCGCGGTGACCGCCACCGTGGTCTCCGATCACCCACTGGTCGCCGGGCTGCCGGAGCAGTTCCCGCTGATCGCACCGAACCAGCGGTACTCGTACTTCGACGGGTTCAGCGGCACCACCGTGGCCACCCTGGCCACGGAGAACGACGGCGAACTGGGCGCCACCATCGCCTACCGCGGCCGCACCGCCGACACGGTGGACGTGCTGCTGTCCACCTTGTCCATCACCACCTGGGGGGCGCCGTCCACCCGGGAGGTTCCGGCGCTGCACTGGACCCCGGAGGCGGAGCGGGTGCTGGTCAACGCCCTGGCCTGGGCCCTCCAGGCCCAGGGCATCGGCGCCCACGTGTTGGGCACGGTGGATTCCAGCACCGGCGGGCGGATCGCCAGCCAGGTGGAGGTGGTGGAGACCGGTCGGGTCTACCAGGGCCGGGCTGGGGACGGCAGCTTCCTGGTGCCGCTCGCCCCGGGCTCCTGGACCCTGCGGGTGACCGCGTTCGGGCACGAGCCGGTGGAAGTACCGGTGACGGTGGCCGCCGGCGAGGCCCGGACCGAGGCGATCACGTTGACCGCGGAGGCCTCCGGCACGGTGGCCGGCACGGTCATCGGGCCGGACGGCGAGCCGGTGGCTGAGGCCCAGGTGCAGGTGCAGGAGACGCCGCTGTCCGCCACCACCGACGCGGATGGTCGGTTCACGATCACGGCGGTGCCGACCGGGGACTGGACGGTGCGGGTCGCCGCCGACGGGTTCCGCACCGAGCGGCGCGCGGTGACCGTCACCACCGGTCAGACCACTGAGCTGACGGTGACGCTGCGGGAGAGCGTCGCGATCGCGGTGGTGGACACCACCGGGTCCAGCACCTTCGGTCAGTCGCTGTCCGCGCTGCTTTCCGCCGAGGGGTACCAGGTGGAGCTGGTGTCCCGCGCCGAGCTGGCCACCCTGGTGGATCGGGTCGACGACTACCGGCTGCTCATCTTCAACGCTTCCCTGCTGAGCAACCAGCGGGACGCGTTCGCGGCGGTGGTGGACGCGGCGGCGGCCGCCGGGGTGTCCACCATCCACACCAGCCAGTGGGGCGGTGGCTACCCGATCAATCTGCTGTCGGAGTTGCGCGGCGATCCGGCCGACACCGACTGGGGCTACGTCCAGATCGGGATCGACTATCTCCCCACCGTCGACCACCCGATCTTTGCGGGCTTCCCGGCGGGTACGCCGATCCCCCTCATCACCAGCGACCTCAGCAACCTGAACCAGCAGTACGGCACGTTCTCCGGGTACGGCGGGCACACCATCGCCACCACCGTGGCCCGGGCGGACGGCACCGACCTGGGCGGTGGGATCGGCTACCGGTTCACCTCGCCGCGCAGTGTGGAGCTGCTGCTGGGCAGCCTGTCGGCCGGCGGGAACGGTCACCCGGACGCCCGCTGGACCCCGCAGGCGCGGCAGCTGTACCTGAACGCGGTGGCGTGGGCGATCGAGGCCCGGCAGGCGCAGCTGACCGGGGTGGTCACCGGCGGTGGGCAACCGCTGGCCGGGGCCACGGTCAGCGTGCCGGAGCTGGAGGAGAGCACTCTGACCGGTCCGGACGGCCGGTACCACTTGGGGTTGGCCGAGGGCACCTACACCGTCCGGGTGGAGGCGTTCGGCTTCACGCCGGTCACGCAGGTGGTGGAGATGCCCGCCGCCGGGACGGTGGAGCTGGATGTGGATCTGGCGCCGATCCCCCGCGGCGAGATCACTGGTACGGTGACCACGACCGACGGCGCCCCGGTGGCCGGGGCCACGGTCACCGGGCAGGGCCCGATGGCGTGGACCGCCACCACCGACGCCGCCGGGGTCTACCGGGCGGAGGAGCTGCTGCCGGGTGAGTACCGGGTGACCGCGACCGCCGCCGGGTACCTGCCGGCCGAGGGCACGGTGCCGCTGCCGACCGGCGGGACGGCGGAACTGGACCTGACCCTGCGCCCCACCGACGTGGGGGTGCTGGGAGACGTCGATGGTGCGCTCACCGCGTACCTGCTGGCGCAGGATCTGCCCGCCGTCGCGCTGACCTGGGATCCGGAGCTGGATCTGTCCGGGTTCTCCGTGGTGGTGGTCAACGGCGGTTCCCCGGACCGGGCGACGTTCGAGGCGGTGCTGGCCGCCGCGGATGAGGCCGAGGTGTCGCTGGTGTTCACCGGCACCTGGGCGGTCGACCGGGGCGGGATCCGGTTGCTGGAGCGGTACACCGACCGGGTGACGGTGGGCACCCAGGGCTACGGGGACGGGCCGGTGGCGCTGACCGGCTTCGACCCGACGCACCCGGTGTTCGCCGGTCTACCGGGCGACCCGACCACGCTGATCGTCGCAGGCGGCTACTACAGCGTGCTGGAGTCCTACGCCGGCGTACCGCTGGCCGAGCTGCACGTCTCTCGCACCGACGCGGACCCGGTGACCGGGCTGGCGGTCGGGTACGACTGGCGGACCGCGGGCAGCGTGGAGCTGCTGCTGTCGGCGAGCGCGGTGACCGCGGAGGTCGGCCCGGGTCGGGGTTGGACCGAGGCGGCCGGGCAGCTGCTGGTGGACGCGATCCGCTGGGCCGGGTCGGTCGAGTTGACCGCTCCGGGCGCCCCGACCCTGGTGGTGGACGCACCGGTGACGGTTGAGGAGACGGTCACGGTCAGTGGTACCGCCGACTGGCCGTCGCAGGTGACGGTGTGGCGGGACAACATCGCCTTGGCCACGGTGGACACTGCCGCGGACGGTACGTGGTCGGCGCAGGTGCCGTTGGCCGTCGGCGCCAACCGGTTGGTGGCCCGGGCGGCCAACCCGGCCGGGGAGTCGCCGGACTCGGCGCCGGTGACGGTGACCCGCTGGCAGCCGGACTGGCAGGTCAACGGCGCCGGACCGGTCCGTCCGGTGTTCCTCCGCCTGGACGGTATCCCGCCGCTGCGGGCGCCGGCGGACACCGCCGAGCTGGTGCTCCTGGACGCCGACGGCAACGAGGTGGCGCGGGAGGAGCTGCGCTGGCTCGGGGTGTTCTACCTGCACCTGCTGCCGGTGCCCCGCGGGGCGGAGTACACCCTGCGGGCCGAGCTGGTGGTCGACGGCCACCTGGTGGTGATCGAAGGCCCGACGGTCCGCGGGTAGTGCTGTCCGGGGAGGGGTGCGGGCGGGACCGTCCGCACCCCTCCCCCGTTTCCGTACCCGGGACCGGGAGGCACGGGGTGGACGACGCCCGCCAGGCAGTCACGAACCTCGATGCACTGGTGGCAGCGAGGCACGGATGCGCAATCCCGCTCCTCGCTGTAGAGTCGAGGAACCCCACTGAGCGTCCAGAATGTCCCACCGGCGCCCCTCGGAGGTGGTCAGGATGCCCCGGATACGGCGAGGTTGGCGGACCACCGGTGCGGTGATCAGCGGACTGGTCCTGCTCGGACTGGTGGCCGGGCCACTGCCGGACGAAGCCTGGCGGGGCGGAGTTCCGCGCGGCTCTGAAGGGGGCGGGGCCGTCGATGCCGGCTCCGGGGCGGCGACGCGCCCCCGCACCGCGTCGTGCGCCCGGACGCCGCACAGTTGGCAGAACACGTTCGCGAAAGTGGTGTCAACCCTGGAGCGTGATCACCCCGGACAGCTCGCTCACGCGGCGATCGTGGACGACGGGTGTGCCGCGCTGCTCATGTTCCGGGGAGCGGTGCCGGACCAGGCGGCGACGCTCACCGCGCCCCTGCCGGTGCCGGTCAGGCTGGTCGGCGATCGCGGCTACTCGCAGGACGAACTGGTGGAGGTGCTCCAGTCCACCTACTACGCCATCGTCCATCATCCCCGGATCGCGGCCGCATCGGGTGTTCCGGTCACCGAACGCGGCCTGGTGGTGATTCACGCGCAACCCGACGGCCCCACCACCCGCTCTGAACGGAACGCGTTGTGCCGCCAGCTACGCCCGGCCGCTCCCGCGAACCCGGCGATTCGCATCCAGCTGATCCTGACGGAGTATCTGCACCACCCGGCTACCCGGCTCCACCCCTGCTGATCGGTGGTGTCCGGCTACAGCCGGGACCGGTAGCGGGACGCGACGTCCAGCCCCGTGACCTGCCGGGGCAGCTGGAGCACCTCGTGATCCGGGGGCAGCGGTGGGGCCAGCGCCCCCGCTTCCCCGCCGTACCCGGTCCGCAGCGTGGTCAGGAACTCTTCCCCGGACTGGGGTGGCCAGCTGAACAGGCTTCCCTGACCGTGGGTGCATCCGAGCTCCCACAGCACCCGCCGCTGCCGCTCGTCGGCCACCCCCTCGGCGACCACGGACAGGTCGAGCCGGCGCCCCAGTTCGATCACGGCGCAGACCACCGCCTTGGCTTGCCGGGAGGTGTCCAGCGCCGCCACGAACGTCCGGTCGATCTTGAGCATGTCGACCGGCACCTGGAAGACCGCGGACAGGCTGGAGTGGCGGGTGCCGAAGTCGTCCAACGCGATCTTGACCCCGAGCTGCCGCAGCCGGTTGACGGTCCGGGTGACCACTTCCTGCTGACCGATCGCCGAACTTTCGGTCAGCTCCAGCGTGAGCCGCTGCGGGGCTACCCCGGTGGCGGTCAGCGCCGCCTGCACCGTGTGCGGCAGGGAGGGGTCGGCCAGGCTGCGCGGGGACAGGTTGACCGCCACCTGCAGGTCGAAGCCGGCCTGTCGCCAACTGGCCGCCGCCGCCAGCGCACGGTGGAGCACCGCTTCGGTGAACGGGGCCAGCAAGCCGGAGCGTTCCACCAGCCCGAGGAAGGTGGAAGGGGGTAGGTGCCCCAGATCGGGGTGGCGCCACCGGGCCAGCGCCTCCGCCCCCACCGCCTTCCCGGTGGCCAGGTCCACCACCGGTTGGAACCCGACCGTGAACTCCTGGCCGGCCACCGCCCGGGGCAGCTCGCCGGCCAGCGCCAGCCGCTCCCGGTCGGCGCTGTCCCGCCCGTGGGCGTAGACCGCCACCTGTCGGTGGGAGTCCTTTGACTGGTACATGGCCACGTCGGCCCGGCGCAGCAACTCCGCCGGATCGGTGCAGTCCCGCCCCACCACCGCCAGGCCGGCGCTGGTGTGCAGGCTGATCAGGACCCCGTCCAGCCGCATCGGCTCCCGGAGGCTGTCCAGCACCTCCCGCGCGCGGGCGCGGGCCGCGGTGTGGCTGGGCAGGTCGCTGAACAGCACCGCGAACTCGTCCCCACCCAACCGGGCCACGAGGGCATCCCCCGCGGCCGCCCGCAGCCGCCCGGCTACCTCGATCAGCACCCGGTCCCCCGCCTCGTGGCTGAGGGTGTCGTTGACCTCTTTGAAGTGGTCCAAATCCAGCAGGAGCAGCGCGACCGGGCCCCGGTTGGGCTGGGCGAGCAGGGCGGCCGCCCGTTCGTGCAGCTGCCGACGGTTGGGGAGGCCGGTCAGGCTGTCGTGACTGGCGTCATGGGCGTGCTGCTGCGCGAGCCGGGCCAGTTCGGCGTACGCGGTGGCGTTACGCACCGCGGTAGACAGGCCGGCCGCGAAGGTGGTGAGCATGTAGGTCTCCCGGTCGGACAACCGGGCCACGGTCCGGAACCGGAGCCGCAGCACCCCCAGCGGATCCGCCACCCCCGGGTCCGACTCCAGCGGCACCTCGATGACGGGGCCGGAGCGCGCCGGCGCCGCCTCCGGTGGGCCGTCGTAGCTGACCCCGCCCTGGTCACCGCGGACCAGGCGGGGACGGTCGGGGCCGGCGAGCTCGACCTCGATCTCCACCCCGGGGTACAGGTCGGCGGCGCCGCGGATGGCGGTGTGCAGGATCTCCGCTACCCCGACACTGCTCAAGGCGTCGGTGGAGGCGGCGAGCTGTTGCCAGGCGCGCCGCTCGGCCTGAAGGTGCAGCCGGTGCCGATTGCCGAGATAACTGAGCAGCACCACCATGGGGGTGCCGACCACCAGCAGCGGCTCGACCATGTACAACAGCACCACCAGCGCGGCCAAGCTCAGGTCGGCGAGCCGGATCAGCGCGGAGAACTCCATGTCCCGCCGCAGCACGTGCCGCCACGGGGTACGGCTGGCCAGCGCGATCACCGGGGTGGCGGCCAGTTGGTCGACCACGGTGTAGGCGACCGCCGCGACCAGCAGCGCGAGCAGGTACTGCCACCAGGTGGTGAAGGTGGGCTTGGCCACCGTGGCCGGTAGTGGGCCGACCGCGTGGAACGCCGACGCGGCCGCGGTCGCCGCGAGCACGTCCTTGGCGGTGTTGAAGGCGGCCTTCCGGGCGTCCCGGTTCACAAACGGTTTGGCGACCCCCACCCCGAGCGCCACGCACAGCACCGCCCACGCGGTCGGCAGCAACGCCACCGCGATCAGCACGGACGCACTGGTGAGGGTGATGACGTACTGGGCCCGGGCGTCGAACCGCACCAGGCAGAAGCTGGCCACGAGCACCAGGCCGGCCACGACCAACGGGAAGGCCAGCGACGCGGGTGGGTGGGTGGCCGCGCGCCAGCCCGCCACCCCGACACAGACCAGTCCGGCGGTCACCACAAGGCCGACCAGCAGCCGGAGCAGCTGGTCAGCCTTGGGCTCGTCCACCGACGACTCCTCCTCGGTCGTTGGTTCGGCACCGGTCCGCGAACGTGGGTGCCAGGTTACCCCAGGTAACCGCTATCCACGTACCTGCCGGTGGCGGTGCCGGTGCGACCTGGAGGGCACGCCGAGTGGGCCGATCAGTCCCAATCCATCGTCCGCATCGCGATCGCCCCTCTCTGATCCAGCGGACCGGACTTTTCCCCACTGGGCAGAGTGTCCGGTTGCGCTGAGCCTAGCGGAAGAATGTGACAGATTCTCGGGTGAAGATGCCGGTCTATCACTACTCCGCAAATGACCGCTACCGGAACAAAAGGGCCAACTGCCTGAAATGCCACCAGGTGCTCGGTACGGCGCCCCGGGAGACCCGCGCGCGCTGCCCCCACCCGCGAATCTCCCGGGGTCGGTCCCTGGAACCGACCGGGGCCCCTGAGCAGCCCACCGCCGCCCAAGACCGCCCGGCCGGATCCGCCACTCGTCAGGCCACCACGTTCACCACGCGGCCCGGCACCACGATCACCCGGCGGGGCTCCTTACCGGCCAGGTGTTCCGCGACCGCCTCGACCGCCCGACGCTGGACCTCCTCCTCCGAGGCGTCGGCCGGCACCTCGATCCGCGTCCGCACCTTGCCGTTGACCTGCACCGGGTAGGTCACCGACTCGGCCACCAGCCAGGCCGGATCGGCCTCCGGGAACGGGTGGTAGGCCAGCGTGTCGGTGTGCCCCAGCCGCCGCCACAGCTCCTCGGCCAGATGGGGCGCGAACGGGGACAGCATCAACACCAGCGGCTCCACCAGCGCCCGGGGCGTGTGCTCCCGGCCGGTGGACACCGCGGTCGCCCGGTTGGTCAGCTCGATCAGTTTGGCGACCGCGGTGTTGAACCGCAGGTTCTCCATGTCGTTGCGCACCCCGTCGATGACCCGGTGCAGCAGCTTGGTGCTCTCCTCATCCAGCGGCTCGTCCGCGACCCGGGTGGCGCCGGTCTGCTCATCCACCACCAGTCGCCACACCCGCTGCAGGAAGCGCTGGGCACCGACCACCGCGCGGGTCTCCCACGGCCGGGAAACGTCCAGCGGGCCCATCGACATCTCGTACACCCGGAACGTGTCCGCGCCGTACTGCTCGCACATCTCGTCTGGGGTGACCACGTTCTTCAGGGACTTGCCCATCTTCCCGTACTCCTGCCGGACCTCCTTGTCCCGGTAGAAGTAGCGGGTGCGGCCGTCCTCGGTCACCTCGCGGACCTCCGCCGCCGGCACGTAGACGCCCCGCTCATCAACGTATGCGTAGGCCTGGATGTAGCCCTGGTTGAACAGCCGCCGGAACGGCTCGCAGCTGCTGACGTACCCCAGGTCGTACAGCACCTTGTGCCAGAACCGGGCGTACAGCAGGTGCAGCACTGCATGCTCCACCCCGCCCACGTACAGGTCGACCCCACCGCAGTCGCCCTCGCGGACCGGCCCCATCCAGTACCGCTCGTTGGCGGGATCGACCAGCGCCTGGTCGTTGCGCGGATCCAGGTACCGCAGCTCGTACCAGCAGGAACCGGCCCACTGGGGCATCACGTTGGTCTCCCGCCGGTAGGTCTTCGGCCCGTCCCCCAGGTCCAGTTCGACCTCCACCCAGTCCCGGGCCCGTGACAGCGGCGGCTCGGGAGTGGACTGAGAGTCCTCCGGGTCGAAGGTGCGAGGCGAGAAGTCGTCCACCTCCGGCAGCTCCACCGGTAGATGCGACTCCGGCAGCGCCACCGGCAGCCCGGTCTCGTCGTACACGATCGGGAACGGCTCTCCCCAGTACCGTTGCCGGCTGAACAGCCAGTCCCGCAGCCGGTAGGTGACCGCCCGCTGGCCGTGGCCGTTGGCCTCCAGCCACTCGATGATCCGCTCCTTGGCGTCGGCCACCGACAGCCCGTTCAGGTTCAACCCGGTCTCCGGGTTGTGGCTGTTGATGGCCGGGCCCTCCCCGGTGTAGGCCTTGCCCTCGAAGCCCTCCGGGGGCTGGACGGTCCGCACGATCGGCAGGTCGAACTCCTCGGCGAACTCCCAGTCCCGCTCGTCCTGGGCCGGCACCGCCATGATCGCGCCGGTGCCGTACCCCGCCAGCACGTAGTCGGCGATGAAGATCGGGATCTGGGCGCCGTTGACCGGGTTGGTGGCGTACGCGCCGATGAACACCCCGGTCTTCTTCCGGCTCTCCGCCTCCCGCTCCACCTCGGTCAGGTTCGCCACCGCCTCCCGGTAGGCGGCCACCGCCTCCCGCGGGGTGGCGTGCCCACCGGTCCACGCCTCCCGGGTGCCTTCCGGCCAGGCGTCCGACACCAGCGACTCCACCAGCGCGTGCTCGGGCGCCAGCACCATGTAGGTGGCCCCGAAGACGGTGTCCGGCCGGGTGGTGAACACCCGCACCGGACCCGCCGCGGTCGGGAAGTCAATGTGGGCACCCACCGACCGGCCGATCCAGTTCCGCTGCATCAGCTTGATCGGTTCCGGCCAGTCCAGTGTGTCCAGATCCTCCAGCAGCCGGTCGGCGTAGGCGGTGATGCGCATCATCCACTGCTTCAGGTTGCGCTTGAACACCGGGAAGTTGCCGCGCTCCGACCGACCCTCCGGGGTGATCTCCTCATTGGCCAGCACCGTGCCCAGCCCCGGGCACCAGTTGACCGGCGCCTCCGCGACGTACGCCAGCCGATGGTCGTCGATGATCCGGCGCCGCTCGACCTCGGACAGCTCCGCCCAGGGCCGCCCGTCCGGAGTGGCGCGAGTGCCCGCCTCGAACTCCGCGATCAGCTCGGAGATCCGCCGCGCCTTCCGGGCAACCGGGTCATACCAGGCGTTGAAGATCTGCAGGAAGATCCACTGAGTCCACCGGTAGTACTCCACGTCGGTGGTGGCGAAGCTGCGCCGGTTGTCGTACGCCATCCCCAGCCGCCGCAGCTGCGCCCGGTACCGCTCGATGTTGCGGTAGGTGGTCTCACGCGGATGGGTGCCGGTCTCCACTGCGTACTGCTCGGCGGGCAGGCCGAACGCGTCGAAGCCCATCGGGTGCAGGACGTTGTACCCGGTCATCCGCTTGTACCGGGTGTAGCAGTCGGTGCCGATGTAACCCAGCGGGTGACCGACGTGCAGCCCCTCCCCCGACGGATACGGGAACATGTCGAGCACCAGCAACTTAGGCGCGCGCGCCCGCGGGTGGTCGGGCTCGGCCAACGGACCGACCGGGTTGGGGGCTCGGAAGGTCTCGTGCTCCTCCCAGTAGTCCTGCCAACGCCGCTCGATCTCGCCGGCCAGCGCGGCGGTGTACCGGAACGGCGGCACATCCTGCTCTGGCTGGGTCACCTCGGTCATGTCGTCCCTCACTCGTCGTTGCCCGCAGCAGCCGGGCTTCTCACCTGGTGGGTGTCATACCCCGGACACAAGAAAACCCCTCCACAGGAGGGGTCGCCGTGCTGTCGCGTCGCGCGTCAGCACGGCCTGCCAAGAAGCAGCACACCAGGGGTCATACCGGCGAGTGTACCGCGCGGCCCAATGGCCCGCGATAGCCTGTGCGCACGGAGTGAGTCCACACGGGGGCGGCCGTTGCATTGCGTCGGCCGGGCGTGCGAACCCGACGGTGGGTCAACGACGTCTTACGTTGGCAGCCGCGGCACGACGAGGAGGATGTCAGGTGACCGTTCCACGGACCCGCGAGGATCTTGGCGGGCCGATGCCGCTCGACGACTTTCGCACCGTCTCCGACGCGATCGTCACCAACATCGAGCAGGTCATCGAAGGTAAAACTGCCACCGTCCGGCTAGCGCTGGCGGTACTGCTGGCCGAAGGACACCTGCTAATTGAGGACGTACCCGGGGTCGGCAAGACCAAACTGGCCAAGGCGTTGGCCCGGTCGATCGACTGCTCGGTCCGCCGGATCCAGTTCACCCCGGATCTGCTGCCCAGCGACGTGACCGGCGTCAGCGTCTACAACCAGGAGGCCCACGAGTTCGAGTTCAAACCCGGCGCGGTCTTCGCCAACCTGGTCGTGGGGGACGAAATCAACCGCGCCTCGCCGAAGACCCAGTCGGCGTTGCTGGAATGCATGGAGGAGCATCAGGTCACCGTCGACGGCACCACCTACCCGCTACAGGTGCCGTTCATGGTGGTGGCCACCCAGAACCCCATTGAAATGGAGGGCACCTACCCGCTGCCGGAGGCGCAGCGGGACCGGTTCACCGCCCGGATCGGGATGGGGTACCCCAGCGCCGGCGCGGAGCTGGCGATGCTGGACGCGCACGGGGCGCATGACCCCCTGGACGACCTGCAGCCGGTCTCTGACGCCGCTACCGTCCGCCGCATGATCGCCACAGTCCGCACCATCCACGTGGCGGAGGCGGTCAAGGAGTACACGGTCAACCTGGTCAACGCCACCCGCGAGTCCCGGGAGCTGCGCCTGGGCGCCTCCCCCCGGGCCACCCTGCACCTACTGCGGACCGCCCGGGCGATCGCGGCGCTGGACGGCCGGGAGTACGTGCTGCCGGACGACCTGCAGTCGCTGGCGGTGCCGGTACTCGCTCACCGGGTGATCTCCACCGCTGAGGCGCAACTGGCCCGCCGGACCACCGACGCGATCATCGCCGACCTGGTGCACCGGCTACCGGTGCCGCAGGTGCGACCGGAACCGCCCCAGCAGCGGCGGTAGCACACCCGCGCCGCCGACCAGCGGCGGGTGCAGGACCGGAGACGGCCAAGCGGCGGCGACCACGGAACGGAGGCACGAGTGCTGGAGGCGCTGCGCGGACTGACCACCCTGGGGCGGAGCTTCCTGGCCGCGGGGGCGGCGGCCGGGCTGTCCGCACTGGTGTTGGGCGAGACCGATCTGCTGCGGGTAGCGGTCCTACTGTTGGTGCTGCCGCTGCTGGCCGCCGCCTACGTGGGGCGAGGCCGGCACCGGCTGGCCTGCTCCCGGTCGTTGGATCCACACCGGATCCCGACCGGCGCCCGCGCCCAGGTCCGGTTGCGGCTGCAGAATCTGTCCGCCCTGCCCACCGGGACCTTACTGCTGGAGGACCGGCTGCCGTACGCGCTCGGTAGTCGACCTCGGCTGGTGCTAGACCGGCTGGGCGGCGGCCAAGCCAGCTCGGTCACCTACTCGGTGCGGGCCGAAGCGCGGGGCCGGTACGAGGTGGGTCCGCTGGTGGTCCGATTGACCGACCCGTTCGGGCTGTGTGAGCTGACCCGCTCGTTTCCCAACCAGGACCGGTTGACCGTGATCCCGGAAGTGGTGCCGCTGCCGGCGATCCGGTTGGCCGGAGAGTTCACCGGCACCGGGGAGAGCCGGGCCCGGTCCGTCGCGGTGCACGGCGAGGACGACGCCGCCACCCGGGAATACCGGCACGGGGACGACCTGCGCCGGGTGCACTGGCGCTCCACCGCCCGGGTGGGGGAACTCATGGTGCGGCGGGAGGAACAGCCCTGGGAGAGCCGGGCCACCGTGGTGCTGGACACCCGGTCGGCCGCTCACCGGGGAGAGGGGCCGGGCTCCAGCTTCGAGTGGGCGGTGTCGGGGGCGGCCAGCATCGCGCTCCACCTCCGACAGGCGGGGTGGCGGCTACGCCTGGTCACCCCCGGCGTGGACGTGTCCGCGATCGACGGCACCGGGGACGGGCGGATGCTGGACTACCTCGCCGAGGTAACCACCCGCCACCAGGGGTCGGACGTGGCCAAGCTGGTCGAGCAGGTCCGATCCGGCTTCGACGGTGGCCTCGTGATCGGGCTGTTCGGGATGCTCACCGCCGCGGAGGCGGAGTTGTTGACCCGGCTGCGGGCCAGCGGGGTCACCTGTGTCGGTTTTCTCATCGACAGCTCCACCTGGATGCACCTTCCCCCAGAGGCCCGCCAGCAGGCGGAACACCGCCATCGGACCGCGGTGGGGATCCTGTTCTCCGCCGGCTGGCGGGTGATCAGTGTGACCCACGGCGCCCGGCTGGCGGGGCTGTGGCCGCAGGCCGCGCGCGGGGCACAGGGCTTCGCCCTGCGGGCCGCCCTGGCGGAGACCGTGGCCGGAGGCAAACGATGACCGCAACTGACTCTTCGCCGGCCGCCGCCTCGACACAGGCCGGCCGCAACCGGGGTCGCCACCACCTGGGGATCGTGGCGGCCGGAGCCACTCTGCTGGGTACGGCGCCGCTGGCGGTGCTGTACGAAAGCTGGACCTGGCTGGCGCAGGCGGCGGTCGCGGTGACCTTGGTGGCGTCGGCCGCCGCCGTCGCTCGGACGCTGCGGGCGCCGGTGCCGATCCAGGTGGTGGCGATGCTCGCCGCCCTGCTCCTCGCCGTGACCTGGCAGTTCCGCAGCGGCGGCGAGCTGTTCCTGCTGCCGACCGGGCAGACGTTCGCCCACTTCCAGACGCTGCTGGCTGAGGTTCCTCCGCTGGTGGCCACGGAGACCATTCCCCTCGCCGACCATGCCGGGCTCCTGCTGCTGACCATGGCGGGGGTGGGCGTGGTCGCGATCGTGGTCGATGTGCTGACGGTCAGTCTGCGCCGCCCGGCCCTGGTCGGACTGCCGCTGCTGGCCATCTACTCCATTCCGGTGGCGGTCAGCCAGGACCGGGTGTCACCCGTGCCGTTCGCGGTGGCGGTGGCCGGGTTCTTGTGGCTGATCGCTACCGAGCGGTTGGAGCGGGTGCGCCGGTTCGGGCAGCGGTTCACCGCCCAGGGGCGGGGGGTGCCGGTGTGGGAGCCGTCCCCATTGGCCGCGGCCGGGCGCCGGTTGGCGGCGGTGGGCATCCTGGCGGCGGTGCTGCTGCCGCTGGCGGTGCCGGACCTGGGCAACGGCCTGACCCACCGGCTGATCGGCGGCGGTTCCGGAGAGGGAGAGGGTGGCGGCAGCGGGCCCGCCACCGCGGTGAACCTGTTCGCGCACCTCGACGGCATGCTCCACCACGACGAAACGGTGGAGCTGCTGCGCTTCACCACGGACGATCCCGACCCGTTCTACCTGCGGGTGGGCACCGCCGACCAGGTGTCGAACCGTGGTTTCCATCAACGCGCCCCGCAGGGTGAGCTGGTCAGCCTCGGGGTCCGCTCGACCGCTCCCATCCGGGCGGGGGCGACCGGGCACCGCCATCAGGCTCGGATCGAGATCCTGGCCTGGGACATGAACCGGCTGCCGGTGTTCGCCGAGCTGACCAACATGTCGGGCCTGGACGGTGACTGGCGGCACGACCGGGACCAGCAGGTGGTGTTCGCGGCCGATGAGCGGGCGGCGGGCCTCACCTACGACATCGAGTACACCCGGTGGGAATTCGATCCGGAGGCGCTGCGCCAGGCCCGTCCGCTGCCGGGCGACCATCCGATGAACCGGTTCACCGTCGTGCTGCCCCAGCTGGAGGTCAGCGAGCTGGTGACCGAACTGACCGCCGAGGCCGCCACCCCGTACGACGAGGTGCTCGCGATTCTGCGGCACTTCTCGGCCGAGAACGGCTTCCGGTATCGACTGAACACCGGACCGGATACCACCGGTTCCGCCATCGTCGACTTTCTGTTCGAGCACCGGGCCGGCTACTGCGTGCAGTACGCGGCGGCCATGACCTGGCTGGTCCGGGAGGCCGGCCATCCCGCTCGGGTGGTGATCGGATTCACCCGGGGTGGGCACCGGGACGGGAACACGTACACCCTGACCAACCGCAACCTGCACGCCTGGACCGAGGTCTACTTCGAAGGCTTCGGCTGGGTGCCGTTCGATCCGACCCCGAGCGCCTCGGTCGCTGGATCGGCGCGCCCGGACTGGGCTCCCGACCCCGACGCGCCCGTGGATCGAGATCCTTCCGGCGAGGGCGACCGCCCCGGGGACGCGCCCGGTGGTTCGCCGGACGGCCGGCAGGACGGCCCGAGCGAGCTGGCACCCGAGCCGGGTGGCGCGGTGGGCGGCGGGCTGCGCGAAGAGTCGCCGACCTGGCCGTGGTGGGCGACGGCGGTGATCGGGGTGGTGCTGCTGATGCTGACGCTGCCGGCGCTGCGGCGGCGGGGGATGCGGTGGCGCCGCCTACGCTCTCCCGCCCGGTCAGCGGCGCCGGGGCCGGCTGTCCGGAGCCGAGCCCACACCGCCTGGGACGAGCTGGTCGATACCTTGGTCGACTTTCAGGTGTCGGTGACCCCGGCGGAGACGCCCCGGAGCATCGCCACCCGGCTGGTCCAGCAGCTGCGGCTGGATCACGCCGACGCGGGGCCTCCCGCCGGAGACGCGCTCCGGCTGCTCAGCCGAGTCGAGGAGCAGGCCCGGTACGCCCCTACCCCGCCGCCGGAGGCGGACTTGGCCGCCGCGATTCGCACGGTGCGGCGCGGGCTCGCCGCTCGCTCCCCCTGGCGGGTGCGGTGGCGGGCGGCGCTGTTCCCGCCGTCGACGCTGCACCGGTGGCGGGTGCGGCTGGGACGAGGCGTCACCAGGGTGGTACGGATCGCCACGTGGGTGGGCGAGCTACTGGCCCGACTGTCCCCGCGTCGGTTGCTGCGGACCTGAGCCGGCGGCGTCACTCGCTGAGCCGACGCCGTCGAGTGACGGCGTCGGCGCCGTGGCCCGGCACAGGCTCAGGCTGCCGTGGCCCGGCGCAGGCTCGGGCGGGTGGCGTCGTGGTGGTCAGCGGTTACCTTCGGGCCGCCGCCGCCACCGCTCCTCCAGCCGGTCGATCAGCGACGACCGCCGTCGGCTCGGCCGGGTGGAGCCGGCGAAGCCGTCCACCACCTGTAACGGCGGGTATTTGGCGCGGCGGTGGGACCGCATCGCGTAGGCGGCCCCGGCCAGCATCACCACGAAGCCGGCGGCCCCGAGCGGCAGCAAGGTGTAGACCGTGCCGACGACCACGAGGCCCAGCCCGGCCAGGATGATCAGCACGGCGATGGCTAGCCGCCGACGCGCGTGTACCCGCGGGTCGGTGGCCCGCACCGCCGAGGCGAACTTCGGATCCTCGGCCAGCGATCGCTCGATTTGCTCGAACGCCCGCTGCTCATGTTCGGAGAGCGGCACGATCACTCCTCCCCGGTCGCGCGACCGCAGCCAGCCGGTGCCCCGCGCCGCTGCCCCGGCGCGGTCCACGCGCCGGTATCAAAAGCGTGACACACCGCCGGGCTGCTCGGGGCTAGCTGCACAAGGCCAGTCTACGAGGGTGCACGCCGCTCGGAAAGCGGGACGGGAGCCGAGCCCGACACATTTTCCGATTCGCCGGGATCAGCCCTGTTCAGGAGGGTGGCCGGGCGCACCGCCATCGGACCGAACCGGGCCACTACCTGGTCCGCGGCGGCCTCGGCCTCCCGCCACCCGTGCGGCCGCGCCCCCAACATCGGCTGCAGACCGGCCGCCGCGGCCTCCACCAGGCCGGTCAGCCGCACCCCGAGCAGCCGGATCGGCGCCGTGCTCCCCAGGGCACGGAACAGCGACCAGGCGGTGGTGAACACCTCCTGGCTGACGTCGGTCCCGCTGGCGAGGGTGCGGGAGCGGCTGATGGTGCGGAAGTCGGCGTACCGCACTTTGATCGAGATGGTCCGGGCCACCAACCCGCTCCGCCGTACCCGGCTGGCGGCCCGCCCCGCCAGCGCCAACAGCGTCCGGCGGATCGTGGTGGGATCAGTCACGTCCTGATCAAAGGTGACTTCGGCCCCGATCGACTTCTCCGGCTGATCCGGTTGCACGGGGCGGGGGTCGCGGCCGTGGGCGAGCTCGTGGAGGTGCGTCGCCGCCGCCTGCCCCACCACCGCGCGGAGCAGGCTGAGCGGGGCCCGGGCCAGCTCCCCCACCGTGGTCACCCCGGCGCGCCGCAATTGCGCGGCGGCTTTCTCCCCCACCCCCCACAACGCCTCCACCGGCAGCGGATGGAGAAAGTCGGTGACCTGGTCGGCCGGCACCGCCACCAGCCCGTCCGGCTTGGCCCGCGCCGAGCCCAGCTTGGCCAGGAATTTGTTCGGTGCCACCCCTACCGAGCAGGTCAGCCCGAGCTCGGTGGCGACCCGGTGCCGGATCAGGGTGGCGAGCTCGACCGGCCGGCCCAGCAGCCGCCGGGCCCCGGAGACGTCGAGGAACGCCTCATCCAGCGACAGCGGCTCCACCAGCGGGGTCACGTCCTGGAAGATCCGCATGACCTGCCGGGAGGCTTCGGTATAGGCGGGAAAGTCCGGCGGCAGAAACACCGCCTGTGGGCACAGCTTCCGCGCCTGACTCGTGGGCATCGCACTGCGTACCCCGTACGCCCGAGCCTCGTACGTGGCGGAACACACCACCCCGCGCTGAGCGGTGCCGCCCACCACCACTGGCCGCCCCCGCAGCTCCGGCCGGCGCCGCAGCTCCACGGAGGCGTAGAAGGCGTCCATGTCCACATGCAGGATGTGGCAGCCGGAGTCGTCGGCCTCCGGCCCGAACCGCCGGTCTGCTCCCTTGGGCACCGACTGGCTACGCCCCATGGGGTGAGGCTAACCCCGCCCGGGGACATTCCCCCGTCCCACCGACCGGGTGGCGGTCACCGGCGGATCAGCAGCAACGGCACCAACATCTCCACCGCGGTCAGGCTCCCGTGGTAGGCGACCAGCTCCGCCTCGTGGGTCGGCTCCGTCCCGGTGGACAGCACCGCGTGCTGGCCGCGGCACACCACCACCACCTCCCCGATGCGGGGGAGATGATCGGGGGTGACCGGGCCGAACCACCCGGCCGCGACCGCCTCCTGACGAGTGCCGACCCAGGCGGCCTCCCCCAGCCGTTCCCGCCAGGCCGCCAGCACGTCGGCGGTGGCGCCGGGCTCCGGATGCAGGTAGCGCACCCGGGCCTCCCCGGCGATCACCCGGACCCCGGCGCGCAGCTCCGGCTCGTCCGCTAGATCGATCCGGGTGTGCGCGGGAATGTCCAGCTGGCCGTGGTCCGCGGTCACCAGCAGGGCGGCGTCCGGCGGGAGTTCCGCCGCCAGCCGGGCCAGCAGGCGGTCCACCAGCCGCGCCGCCTCCTGCCACTCGGGCGAACCCACCCCGTGTCGGTGCCCAGCGGTGTCCAGCTCCGGGCAGTAGCCGTAGATCAGCGCCGGGGCCCGGTCCCGGGCCAGCGCCGCGAGCAGCGCGGTCGCCAGCTGGTCCGGCCCGTCCGCCGGGGTGTACCGACCGCCCCGCCACGCCGACCGGGTCAACCCGCTGCCGGCGTACTCACCTCGTGCCACCACCCGGGTCGCCACTCCGGCCGCCCGCGCCAGCGCAAACTGGGTCGGCACCGGCTGCCAGCGGCGCGGCGAGGGGCGGGCCCGCCAGCGAATGTGGGTGAGCACCTGGTCTGTGCCCGGAATCCGCAGCCGAAACCCCAGCACCCCGTGCGCCCCGGGTGGCGCACCGGTGCCCAGCGTGGTCAATCCGGTAGGGGTGGTGGAGGGAAAGCCGGCGGTGATCGGCCACAGCCGCCCCAGTCGGCCCGCCGTGACCTCCGCCAGGGTCGGTGCCACCGGGGCCGCGGTGGCCAGCTGGTAGTAACCCAAGCCGTCCACCTGCAGCACCACCACCCGCCGGATCCCCGCCAATCGGGGCGCCAGCCCCAACGGATCCGGGCCGGTGCCGACCCCCAACCCCACCAGCACTCCCGGCAGGACATCGGCCAGGCTCGCCCGCCCGTACGCCGGGGGAACCGGCTGCAGCGGGTCGGCCGGAACCTCCACCGGGCCCTACCGTTCCTCGGCGGAAGCACCGGCTGGTCGGCGGGCCAGCAGGTGCAGTTGGGCGGCGATGTCCCGGTACGGCGGGCGGGTGGCTAGTTCCGTCTCCAGCGCCAGCACCGCGGCCGGATCCCCCTCCGCGACCGGCGGCGGCAACAGATCGGTCAGCACCCGCACCCCATGCACCGTCTCCAGGGTCAGCCCGGCGGCGGTCAGGTAGCCGGCCACGGTCGCGACGTCGAACCGGCGTTGCAGGGTGTCCCCGCTGCCGGCCGGGGCGGACGGATCCCGCAGTAGCCCGGCGGCCGCGGTCAACTGCCCGGACATCGCCCGGGCCAACACGGCCGCGACCTGATTGGCGACCAGCACACTCGCCGCGCCCTCCGGCCGCAAGATCGCTGCGATCGCCTGCACCACGCCGGCCGGGTCCTCGACGACCTCCAGCAGGCTGTGGCACAGCACCAGGTCGGCGCTGTCCGGCGCCACCAGGTCGGCCAGGCGGTCTCCGTCCCCCTGCACTCCCCGGATCCGGTCGCCGACCCCGGCCTCGGCGGCCCGACGGGCCAGCGCGGCCAACGCGTCCGGGCTGGGGTCGACCACGGTCACCCGATGTCCGGCCTCGGCGAGCGGGACCGCGAATCCACCAGTGCCGCCGCCCACGTCGACCACCGCCAGCTCCTGATCCGGGTAGCGAGCCAGCTCGGCCGAGAGGACCTGCCACACCACCGCGGTGCGGGGTGCGGACTGCGGCGGAACCCTGCTGTGTGCCACGATCCCCCAGCCTAGGCCACCGGCTGTTGGTAGAGGCTCACCAGCACCCCGTACCGTGGCTGCTCCTCGCCGGCGTCCTCGGCGGTGGTGAGCAGTTCCGTCAGCGTGTCCGCGAGCCGCTCGGCCTGGGCCGGAGTGAGGCGGACATGCCGTAGCAGCAGTAGCGGCTCGCCCGGGGCGGCGGCGAGTTCCTCCCCTACCGCTTGCAGCATCGCCGCCGCCGGACCCGGCTGGAGCTCGGTCATGACCAACCGGCGCGTGGTCCGCCGGTAGTACTGCTCGGTGCCGCCGCGCACGCGCCGAGTCTCGGCGACCTCCACCAGGCCGGCCTGGCGCAGCACCTTCAGGTGGTGGGCCAGGTTCCCTTTGTGGGCGCGCAATCGGACGGCGAGCTGGCTGACCGTCGCGGGCTGCTCGGCCAGGGCGAAGAGGAGGCGCTGGCGGAGCGGATGCGCCAGCGCTTTGAACTGGGCCGGTTCCGCGAGGGTCTGCGCCGCCGCCGGCGGCGACGGGACGGGCGGGCGAGCATCCACGGGAGAAAGTGTCTAACTTTCTTGACGCTTTCGCAAGGCCGTGCTCTACTGGCGACCAACCGCGACTAGCGGGAGCGCTGACCGCAGCAGGAGGACGGGATGGAGCCGACGGAGATCGAGCGAGTGGTGACCCGCGCCAGTGAACTGGTCACCACGCACTACCTGTGCGCCCAGATCGGCGCCGAGCTCGGGCGACTGCTGCGGCAGCGGCTCGCCCAAGGGCACTACCACGCCGCCGCGGATCCGGCGGCGCTGGCCGCCCTGGTCACCGCGGACCTACAGTCCCACCACCACGACCGCCACCTGCGGCTGAAGCACCACCCGGAGCCGATCCCGGATTCCCCCGAAGATGAAGAAACCGGGTTGGCGGAGGCGTTGGCCCGGCAGGCGGCCGCATCGCTAGGCGGAGTGAGCCGGGTGGAGCGACTGCCGGGCAACATCGCCTACCTGGAGCTGGGGCCGTTGCTGTTCCCACCGAGCATGGGCGGGTACGCGGTGGTGGCCGCGATGCAGCTGGTGTCCAGCGCGGACGCGCTCCTGCTCGACCTGCGCACCACCGTCGGTGGCGACCCGACCACCGTGGCGCTGATCATCAGCTACCTGGTCGACGAACCGACCCACCTGCAGACGATGCACCTCCGGGAGCCGGAGCGCGCCATCCAGTCCTGGACTCTGCCGTATGTACCCGGCCCACGGTTCGGCGGGAGCAAACCGGTCTACGTGCTGACCGGGGCGGACACCTTCTCCGGCGGGGAGGAGCTCGCCTACGACCTCCAGCAGCACGGTCGGGCCACGGTGGTCGGCGCCCGCACCGGCGGCGGCGCCCACCCCCGGATCGGTTTTCGGGTCCACCCCCACTTGGAGGTGACCGTCCCCATCAGCCGCCCGACCCATCCGGTCTCCGGCACCAACTGGGAAGGCGTGGGGGTGGTCCCGGACGTGCCGGTGGCGCAGGAAGACGCCCGACAGGTCGCCTATCAGTTGGCGCGTGCGCAACTCGCTCAGACTGCTCGCCCCTCCCAAACTCCCCCCAACGAGCAGATAGCGGACATCGCACCAGCGACAACCCCAGTGGGGTAATCTCCACCCCGGAGACAAAATTGACTCGCGTTAGGCTTGGCTCGTGCGGAAGGGCGGTCACCTGCGGGAAGAGTCAGTGCCGGCACAGCCCGGCGGTCCGGTGCCGGAGTCGCCAGCGGACCAGCGCCCGCAGTCGACCACCGAACCAGAATCCCTTGCCCGCCTGCTAGGAGGCCGGAAGGCGGCGCTCGACGCCACCGCCCCACCGGTGGCGTTCGTGGCGGCCTGGCTGGCCGCCGGCCACTCGATCGGGGTAGGAGTCGCCGCCGCGCTGGTGGTGGCCGCCGGCATCGCCGGCTGGCGGATCTACCGGGGAACCAAGCCGCGCGCCGCCCTGGTGGGGTTGCTGATGGTCGCCATCGCCGCCCTGATCACCTTGCGGACCGGCCGCGCGCAGGACTTCTTCCTGGTGCAGCTGGCCAGCAACGCCGCCAGTGCGCTGGCCTGGGTGGTCAGCATCACCATCCGCTGGCCACTGCTGGGGGTGGTGGTCGGTACGGTGCTCGGGCAGAAGACCCGCTGGCGGCGGGATCCCGCGCTGCTGCGGGCCTATTGCCGGGCGAGCTGGCCCTGGGTGGGCCAGTACCTGGTCCGGGTAGCGGTCTTCACTCCCTTGTGGCTGTTCGGACAAACGGTGGCCCTGGGGGTGGCCCGGCTAGCGCTCAGCTGGCCACTGATCGCCGCCTGTATGGCGGTGTCCTGGTGGGTGCTCCGGCGCAGCCTGCCGACCGACCATCCCGGCCTGCGGCATCCGGTCACTGACGCCCCGGTGGTGCGCACCTGACCTCCCCTCGGCGGACCCCGGAAGGCGCCTGTCGGAGGGTTGCTCAAGGAGGGCGCCCTTCCCCGCGGGCGGCGGGAACAGAGCACCCTCCTTGAGCGTCAGCGATCAGCGGACGGCGCTGAACTGGTAGGCACGGAGAACGGTCTGCTCCACTGTGCTGCCGTCAGCGTGGGTGGCGCTGGCTCGCAGCGACACGAACCCTTCCCCAGCCGGGTGGTGGATCACCACCAGCCGACCGCCGTGCACCGGCACCTGCTGCCAGGTCTGCCCGTCGTCGTAGGAGACCTCGACCGTGAGGGCGGTGACGGGGGCGACCGTCGCGCCCGGCTGCGGTACCACCCGCACCGGCACCGGGTACGCCCGGCCGGCCGGGGCGGTGTTGTATTCGTCCAGCCGTACGTCGAACCGCACCACCGACACCGGCAGCGGCGCCTCGGCGCCGGCCCCGACGCGGCTGGACCGGAACGTCCACGCCAGGTGGGCGTGAGTGGATAGCGCGTACCACTCACCTCGGGTCGCCTCGACCTCCACCCGGTAGTCGGCCTCCCCCGGTGGCACGTCCACCTCCGCCGAGAATCCCGACTCCTGGTGGATCAGCTCCCCGTCCTGGTAGACCGAGACCTCCGCTTCGGTCACCACCGAGGACACGGGCCGCCCCGCCGCGTCGTAGAACAGCCACGGGTTGAGCACCAACTGGTCACCGACCCGGGCCGCCGCCAACGGCATGTCCGACCCCGGGGCGGACAGCGCCGGCGCGAACACGCCCTGGTTCCAGCGCTCCCGATAGGTCCGGCGGGCGTGGTACTCCGTCAACTCACTATCCGTGATGCTGACGATCTCCCAGGGCGCGGTGGGGTGGTCCGCGGGGAACTCCTCAACCAGAGTCTTCCGCCACTGCACCCCTCCGTCGGTGTTGTGGTATTCGGTGCGGGTGAACGGCAGCGGAGTCATGAATCCCGTCGCAAGTGCCGTGCTGGTGACGCCGGGCAGCATGCCGTAGCTGAACTTGGTGCCGACCACACCGGGCACGTGCTGCACGTGCTCCGCCACCACGGTGGCGAGTTCCCGCCGGGTGACGTCCCGCTGGAACCCGGTCATCATCCGACCGACCTCGAAGTAAGCCAGGTCGTAGCGGTACGGCGAATCCGCGAAACCCTGCTCATGATCACCCTCGGCGAACGTGGCGGTCACCGAGGACACGAAGCCGGGTAGGGCCTGATCCGGTCCGATCTGACCGCTGAAGATGGTGGCGAAATCGTTCGTCAGCACGCTGAACCCGGCCACCAGCGACTCCGTCGTGAGCTCCGCGTTCACTGAGCCGAGCGCCAGGTTCGCGGTGCGCTCCGGTACCGTGATCGACACTGGCTCGGCGAGCCGGGCGTCGACCGCCACGGTCAGATCCTGGTCAACGAGCAGGCGCGGCTGCACCAGCAGCGATGTCTCCTCCGCGAACACGAAGTTCATCAGGGTGTATTCACCGGCCGGGACGCGCGCGGTGACGACGGACCCCCCGTACACGTCCACGATGCCGAACGCGTCGGTCCGGTACAGGGTGCCGAGGCCGCCGCTGGGTTGACCGGCGCGGTCGGTGTAGACCAGCGTCACGTCGTAGCTCTCCACCTCCCGCTCCACCGCGAACGGAGTGACCACCCGCACGCCGTCGGCGGTGGCGGTCAGGTAACCGCCGAAGAACCCGTCCAGCTCCCCGATCGAGGTGTCGACGGTGAGGGTCACCTGGGCGCTCCCCGCCGCCGGTACCGTCACGGTGGACTGGCTGAGGGTGAAGAACCCGTCCGGCGCCGGGTCGCCGGTCGGCCCGGTGGTGGCCAGCTCCAGGGTCAGGACGAGCTCCGCCGCGCCGTGGTTGTGGTAGGTCACGGTCGCGGTCTGGGGAGAGTCGTCGTGGTGCGGCCATTCCGTGTGCGCGAAGCTGACGCTGGGTGGGTCGGCCAGCACCGTCTGGGTGACGGCCCGGGTCAGGTCCAGCCGGCCCGCCCCCTGCGCGTACGGGTCGAGGGTCGGGTGCGGCGCCGCCGCCGCCATCAAGGCCGCCTTCACCTGGGCCGCTGACCAGTCCGGGTGCTGCTGCCGCAGGATCGCCGCCGCCCCCGCCACGTGCGGGGTGGCCATGGAGGTGCCCGACAGGGTGGTGTACGCCTCCCCGGGGTCGCCCAGGAAACCGGTGGAGCTGTTGGCGGCCACGATGTCCTCCCCCGGAGCGGTCAGATCCGGCTTCAGGGCCCCGTCGACGCGCGGTCCCCGGCTGGAGAAGAGCGCCAACTCGTCGGTCTTGTCCACCGCCCCGACCGTCAGCGCCGCGTCCGCACTCCCGGGAGAGTTGATCGTCCGCTCCCCGCCGTCATTGCCGGCGGCGATCACGAACAAGACGTCGTACTGGGCGGTCAGGTCCTCTACCGCCTCCTCCAGTGGGTCCAGCCCCTCGAAGTCGGGACCACCCAGGCTCAGGTTCACCACGTCGGCGCCCTGCTCGGCCGCCCACTGCATCCCGGCCAGGATCCACGACTCGGCGCACCCGAACTCCATGCACACCTTGCCGTCCAGCAGTTGCGCCCCGGGCGCCACCCCCTGGAACTGTCCGTCGGAGGCGGCGCCGCTACCGGCCACGATCGACGCCACATGGGTGCCGTGTCCGACGAAGTCGCCGTCCTCCTCCTCTCCCTCGGTGAAGTTCGCCGAGGCCGCGATCCGATCGGACAGGTCGGGGTGGGTGGCGTCGATACCGGTGTCCAGCACCGCCACGGTCACTCCGGTGCCGTCCCATCCGGACGCCCACGCGGTCGGTGCCCCCACCTGGGGCACGCTCTCCGCCAACAGTGGCTGGCGGAGTCCGTCCAACCACACCTTCGGCCGGTGAACCGCGGCGATACCCGGGGGCTGATCGACCAGTTGCGACCAGAACTCCCCAATGCGGACTTGGCTACTTCGATCGCGACACCGTCGATGGCGGGCAGCTCCCGTACCACCTCCACCGCCGTGGTGCGGTTCGCCCGCATCGCGGGTACGGCCACCCCACCGCCCGTGGTGATCAGCGGCAGATCCGACCGCTGGTCGTGGTAGCCGTACGCCATCAGCAGGGACACATTGAACAACCGCTGGTCCAGGACGTCGTCGCGCAGCAACGGGACCGCATCACTCGGGACCACGTACAGTTCGTCGTTGACCCGGCGGGTCAGGTACGTGATCCCGGCGCGATCGGGGCCACGATGGATCACCACCCGATCCGAGTCGATCATCGTGACCCGATCACCAGTGATCAACGTGACCGTGCGGGCCGCTGGCGCCGGTGCCCCGACGGTGATCGGAGTACCGTCCTCACCGGCGGGAGCGCCACTCGCCGGTGGCGCGAGCGATGCCACCAGCACCGCGGCCAATCCACCGGCGGTGAGTAACCTTCGGATATTCACATTTCCTCCCAGGAATGGGGTGAACTTTCCCGAGAGGAGACGCATCTACATTAATAAAAAGTTGCATACGTTCTGTCGTGTTTGCGACGCAGTGAGCTGCTCCACATCCCCTTGGGCGAGGTGTCAGGCGGCGGCCCGCGTGGGGGCACCCCCGGGCAGGCGGGACATCCCCAAGGTGGTCTCCACCAACCCGATGAACTGCTCGGCGGCGCGCACCAGATCATCCGCCTCCCGCGCCGTGACCACGCCCCGCACCCCCGCTTGGGCGGCGGCCCGCCGGTTCGCCCCGGCGGCGAAGAAACTCGCCCACTCCCCCAGCTCCGGCGCCACCCGCCGCAGCAGCACCCAGACACTGGTTACCTGGTTACGCCGGCGCGGAGCGGGTTGAGCTCGGACCGCGAGCACCGCGGCGGCCGCCCGCAACGCCGCCAGGTGGGCCGTGGCGTAACGAAGCCCGTCGCACGCGGTGGCCGCGGCTTCCGCCACCCCCTGCCGAGCGAGGCGAAGCAGCTCGGCCGGAGTGCGGTGCGGCAGCAGGTAAGCGGGGATGGTGACCACGGAACTGGCTGACATGTCTGTCCTCCGAGATGTGCCGTATGAACCTGGTGCTGCGGAGGAAGGCGCAGCGGCGGGGGGCCGGGCGGGGCGGTGCTTCCCCTCACTGCCCCGCCCGGCCTGGCAGGCCGTGCCCGCCGCCGGGGGGTCGAGGCGACGGACGGCGGCCCGGCCGTGGCCCGGGACCGCGAACCCCGGACCGGAGGATCCGCACCACGACGGGGGTCAGAACGTGTGTACGAATCTCTCGAACAAGAGTACCAACACAAGGGCAGATTACGCACTACCTCCGACATCCGGCGTGCCACGTGTCCACCCCACCGGCGGGCGGACCGGACGTTCCTGCCGAGATGTTTGATCGCCGGCCAGCCGGCACGGCAGGATGGACCGCATGTCATCACAGCTTCACCCCAACGTGCAGGCGGTGCAGGAGGCGCTGACCGCCGCTGGCGCCCGGGACGCCGCCGGCCAACCCAGCCAGGTCCGGATGCTCTCGGAGCCCGTACACACCGCCGCGGCCGCGGCCGCGGCCCTGGGTGTGACGGTCGGACAGATCGCCAACTCGCTGATCTTCCAGGCCGACGGTGAGCCGCTGTTGGTGATGACCTCGGGCGCGCACCGGGTCGACACCGCCAAGGTGGCCGCCGCGATCGGCGTAGCGTCGGTGCGGCGCGCCAGCGCGGAGTTCGTCCGCGAGCACACCGGACAACCGATCGGCGGGGTGGCTCCGCTCGGGCACCCCAAGCCGCTGCGCACCCTGGTGGACACCGCCCTGGCGGAGTACGAGGAGATCTGGGCCGCCGGTGGGGTACCGCAAGCGGTGTTCCCCACGACCTACTCGGAACTGGTCCGGATCACCGCCGGCCTCCCAACCGACGTAGCGTGAAGCTGGGGTGACATAACACGATGAGGCTGGTGGCATGGACGCCGGACGACCTACTCCGGCGGGCCGACGACGTACTGGCGGTCTACTCCGACGCCATGGGCTATCGACCGGAATCGGTCTTGGCTCGGCGGAGTTACCTCGCCACCCACGTCCGGCGGCCACACTTCCGGGCGGTAGCCACCCTGTCTGACGACGGGGAACTGGTCGGGTTCGGATACGGGTACCACTCCGCGCCGGGGCAGTGGTGGCACGACCAGGTCAGCGCCGCGCTCACCCCCCAGGCGCGCCGGTTCTGGCTGTCGGACTGCTTCGAGGTGGTGGAGCTGCACGTACGCACCGCTGCCCAGGGGCACGGGCTGGGGGCGCGGCAGCTACGGGCGCTGCTCCGGATGGCCACCGGGGCCACCACCCTGCTCTCCACCCCCGAAGCAGACGAACAGCGTTCCCGCGCCTGGCGGCTCTACCGCCGATTCGGCTTCACCGACGTGTTGCGGCAACTCCTCTTCCCGGGGGACACGCGCCGGTTCGCGGTGCTGGGGCGCACCCTCCCGTTGGAACCGACCGAGCCCTCCTCGTCGGTCCAGACTTAGCGGAGGGCCTTACGGACCGCGCCCACCAGCTGCCCGAGCCCGAACACCGCGAACAGCAGCCACCCCACCAAGGCCATCGCCAGCAGACCGCCGATCGCTCCCGGCTCGGCCAGCCCGACCACCCCGGCGAGTCCAAACCCGGTCACCAGCACGGACAGCCGCGCCGGGCGTTCCGCCAGCGTGAGCGCGCTGAGCTGGCTCATGCCGGCGGCGACCGCCTCCTGCCGAATCAGCTCATACAACCAGCTCATCAGGCCACACACCACCACCAGCGGGCCGGGCACTCCGGCGACCCAGAACCCGACCAACCCGGCCAGCTCCCCCAACCGGCTGATGACCGTGGCGCGGATCGCTGCCCGGGGAGTGGGCAGGCCCTGGATCACCACCAGGGTGCGGTCCAACACCACCGTGAACGCGGCCAGCAGGGTCAGCCCGGCGGCCGCCCACAGGCCGGTCGGATCAGTACCGGCGGTCAGGGGCACCGCGACCGCGGGGAGCAGCCCCAGCCAGCCCACCACCGCCGCCGGGACCCGCAGCGCCGCCAAGCCACGGGCGATCAGATACCCCAGCCCGAACCAGACCCGCACCGGCACCGTGCCGCGGCGCAGGTCGTAACCCCCATAATGGCCCGCCCACGCGGCTGCGTACTGTTGCCAGCGCATCACTCGAGATCAACGAGGCACGCCTGGGCGGGGCCACGCACCGGCGGGAGACGGGACCCGGTGGGCTGGTCACGCCACCAGGGTGGGGCGGGGCGCCTGGATGGTGGTGCCCACCCCGAGGTTGCGCCAGACCTCCCGGGTCGCGGTGGAGCGGTTGAGGGTGATGAAGTGGATGCCCGGGACGCCTTCGTCGAGCAGCCGCTGGCACATCCGGGTGGCCTGCGCGATGCCGAGTTGGCGCACCGCCTTCGGATCGTCGGCGATCCGCTCGAACTCGGCGGCGAGCTTGGGCGGGAAGGGAGCACCGGAGAACAGCTCCGCCTTCTCGATGGTCCGCATCGAGGTCACCGGCATCACCCCGGCCACGATCGGCGTGTCGCAGCCGCGCGCCGCGACCCGGTCCCGCAGCCGGAAGTACTCCTCCTCGTCGAAAAACATCTGGGTGATCGCGAAATCCGCCCCCGCCCGGCACTTCTGGACGAAGAATTTGGTGTCGGTCTCCACGTCCGGGGAGCGGGGATGCTTGTACGGAAATGCCGCCACTCCGATGCTGAAGTCGCCGATCTGCCGGGCCAGGCGTACCAGCTCCTCGGCGTAGTGCAGCCCCTCCGGGTGCGGAATCCACTCGCCGGCCGGGTTGCCCGGCGGGTCGCCGCGCAGCAGCATCAGGTTACGGATGCCGGCGGCCGCCAGTCGGCCGATCACATGTCGTAGCTCCGCCACGGAATGGTTGACCGCAGTGAGGTGCGCCATCGGCAGCAGGGTGGTCTCGGTGGCCACCCGCTCCGTGACCTCCACTGTGGTGTCCCGGGTCGAGCCGCCCGCCCCGTACGTAATGGACACGAACGAGGGCCCGAGCGCCTCCAGTTCGCGAATGGAGCGCCACAGTACCGTCTCTTGCTCGGGAGTCTTGGGCGGAAAGAACTCGAACGAGAACGTGGGACCGTGCTGGCGGATCAAATCACCGATCGACGGCTGTCGACCAGAAACGCTGATCCGCGGCCTCGCCTCCATGGCCTCCACCCTAGCCAACCTTCCGTGAATCAGGAACCGGTACGTGTCGCCGGTGCACGCCCCGGACCACGACGGTCACCCGTTGATCGTCCGCACCCACGGCAGTAGCCACCGCTCGATCCCGGTCATCAGCGCGAACAGTCCGGTCCCGAGCCCCGCCAACAGGATGATGGCGGCGAAGGCCAGCGGGGTATCGGCGAACTGTCCTGCTCGGACGATCACCGCCCCTAGCCCCGCATTAGGGGTGGTGATCTGAGCGACCACCGCCCCGATCAAGGCCAGCGACATCCCTAGTTGCAGGCCCGTGCACACCTGTGGCGCGGCCCAGGGAATCCGGATCAGCAGATAGATCCGCCACCCGGGGGCCCGGTGGGAACGGGCCAACTCGATCAACTCGACCGGGGTCGCGGTCACTCCGGCCAAGGTAGCGAGCAGCACCGGGAAGAACGACAGCAGCGCCACCAACGTGATCTTCGAGGCGGGGCCGAATCCCAGCCAGGCGATCACCAGCGGCGCCAACGCCACCTTGGGGGTGGCCTGGAGCGCGACCAGGACCGGCAATACCGCCTGCCGGATCGGCGTGCTCGCCGCCAATCCGAGTGCGGTCACCACCCCGGTGGCCGCGGCGATGCCGAAGCCGGCCAGCGTATGCCCCAGCGTCACCCAGGTCGCCCGCCCCAGATAGGGCGCGTGCCCGACCAGCGCCGCCGCGACCTCGGTGGGGGCGGGTAGGAAGAACGAACGAATCCCGAACCCGACCACCACCGCCTGCCAGAGCGCCAATCCGGTGCTGACCCCGAGCACGGGGTAGCCCAGTCGCCGCCACCGCCCCCGGCGACCCGGCGTGGGTAGGTGGCCTCGGACCGCCCGTCCCCTGCTTCGCACGGTCCGAGGCCACCGCGACCGCCGGCGCCGGAGAACCCCGGAACCGGCCCCGGCGGACATCTACTCCCTCACCCGGCGGCGACCACTGGTGGCGTACAGCGGGTGGCCGTGCACCACCAGCCCGGGATCAGCGAGGACCCGGAGGAGGCGATCCAACTGCCCGTCGGTCATCCCCCGCATCCGCAGCTGCGGCCGTAACTGCTGGCTGACCGCCGCCACCATCCGCAGCCCCGGGCTACCGGCGGTCCAGTAACCGGCGTGCACCACCGTGGTCACGTCCACCAGCCCCTCGTCCCGCAGCACCGCGTGGATCCGCCGGGCCCAGGTCCGATCGGTGCCGCCGGCGTCGAACACCTCGGCGGCCAACCGCTGGTAACGCTCGTACAGGTGAGCCGCGGCGGCCGAGGGGGCGGTCACCACCACGTCCGTGGCCAGCGCCGCCCAGTCCTCGATCAACAGGACCCCGTCCGGCGCCAGCCGGGTAGCCAGCTCATGGCAGACCGCACGCCGGTTCGGCAGATGAGCCAGCGTGAGCCGAGCATGGATCAGATCGAACGGGCCGGCCAGCGCGGCCGGCCACGGTCCGGGAGCGGTGAGGTCGTAGCCGACCACGGTCAGCCGCGGATGCGCCGGAATCAGGTCCGGCTTCAGGTCGGTGGCCACCACCTCCCCGCGGTAGCCGACTCGATCAGCCAGCCAGATCGCGATGCTGCCGGAACCGGCGCCTACCTCCAAGCACCGGGCGTCGGCCAACGCACCCAGCGCGGTGATCCGCTGCCGGGTCAACGGATCGAGCAGCTCCGCGAGCGCGTGCAGGTGCGCCGCGGCGGCCTCGTGCCGATTGTCCAGCGGGTACGCCCGGGTAGCCGACCCGGCGGCCCCCCGTGTTCTCGTCAGGTCCGCGGTGGTCACGCCGCACCTCCCACCGGGAGCAGGTCCGCGGCGGCCAGCTCCGCCGGCTCCACCCAGTCGGGGACCGCGCCGATCGACTGCAGCAGCGCGGCCCCGCGGGCCAACCGGGCCAGCTCCAGCGAACCGACCGGGTTGGTCGGTCCGTCCGACACGTACGGAGCCAGCAGCCGCAGCTCCTCCGCAGCGACCTCCGGATCGGCGGCCGGGTTGACCCGGTGCAGGATCTCGGCCGCCTCCCCGGGGTGGGCCACCGCGTAGCTGAGCCCGGCCAGTAACCCGTCCCGGAACCGTCGGCACAGGTCCGGGTCTCGTCGGGCCAGGTCGGTCGTGGTGAACAGGCCGTTGCCGTACAGGTCGTGGAGGTAGTCCCCGAAGGGGAAACTGGTCACGGGGCGACCGGTGGCGGCTTCGACCAGTGGCCGCCCCACCAGGTACTGGCCGATGGCGTCCACCCGCCCACTCACCAGCGCTCCCACCAGCTCGGCGGCGCTGAGCGGCACCTGCTCCACCTGGCGCGGGTCCAGGCCGGCCTGCTCGGCCCACGGGGGGAACAGCAGCTCGGTGACCGCACCCGCCAGCAGCCCCACCGACCGGCCCCGCAGGTCCAGCGGATGAGTGATGGCCGGGTCGACGGCCATCATCGCCGCCAGGGGGAGCTGGTGGATCGCGGCGATGGCGACGAACCCCGTCACCCCCTCACCTCGGGCCACGATCGCGCCGGCCAGGTCCAGGGTGGCGAACTGCGCCTGTCCGGACAACAGTGCCTGCAGGTTCGGTCCGGTGCCGGCGCCGGGTTCGACGGTGACCTCCAGGTCCTGCGCGGCGAAGAACCCTTTGGCTCGGGCCACGTGCACGTAGCACTCCCGCCCCAGGTCCCCGAAGCTGGTCAGGTAGGTCACCCGGGTCGACCGTCTCGACCTCGCCGTGGACTCGCGGACTCCGCACGCGGCTAGCAGCCCGGTGGCCGCCGCCGATACCGCGGCCATCCCGGCACCGAAGGTACGGCGAGACACCGCTACTGTTGACAGTCGCATGCACTCTCCATTCCGGTGGGTGTAGCTAGGCCGGCCGTCGGCGCGAGACAGCGGGCGAACAGTGGCGCCGACGGCCGGCATCAGAGGAACGTCATGGTCGATGGACGGGGGGCGAACAGCACGTCCCCTGGGGACTCGTAGGTGACCGGGTGGTAGATGCTGGCGGCGATCCGGACCCCATCGGGCCGACGCGGCGGATGGTCCTCATACTCGATCACCACCCAGCCCGCGGTCCGTAGCTGCCGGGCCACCGCCAGGGCCTCCTGGCGGGAGGGGTACGGCACCGCACACAGCTCCTCCGCATCCACCGGTCGGATCACCGGTTCTCGAGGACGGTTGCGCACGACGGCCTCCCTGGGACGCACAGACCTGATCTCGGTTAATCCACAGTGGGATGTGGTGGATAGGCACTGATCGTGCCTCGGTTACGGGAGCCTGGTGGCCGGTCAGTTATGCGGAACCGGCGTCGCCGCCAGGTACGTCCCCCGAAACCGCCGCCACGCACCGGTCGGGCTGCTCACCGCACCGCCCGGTCAGCTCTCCGCGCCGAGGTAGGGAGCCAGCTCGGCGACGAGCTCGTGGGCCCGGGGATGGGGCGACTGCCCCACGGCCTCCCGGATCGTGGCCAGGGCCGCCCGCAGCCGCGCCGACCGCACCCGGTGCTGCCAGGCACCGGCCTGGCGGGCCCAATCCGCGGCGGCATCCAGGTCGCCGCCTCCGAGGTGGAGACTCGCCAGCGCGGCCACCGCCAGCGCGACCGCCCGGGCGCACCGGTCCGGGTCGAGTTCGCGCACCGCCTGGGTGAGGCGCTGCCGGGCCTCCTCCCGGTCAGTGTCCTCACCGGTGTGGGCCGCCACGACCGCCAACGCGTGCCCCGTTGCGGCGGCCACCCGGGCGGGATCAGCCAACCGCCCCACCCAACCGGGAGCGTCCGGTCGGGCCTCTCGAGCCACCTCCTCGGCCAGGCGGACGTGCAGCCGGGCCGCGGTCACCTCCCCCAGGGCGGCGTAGGCGCGCGCCTTGACGCCGTGCAGCACCGCGCGGACCGCCGGGGACAGGCGCTCGTCCCCTTCCCCGAGCCGTACCACCTCCAGGCAGTCCCGGTGATAGCCCAGGTAGTTGTGCTGGGCGGCCACGTCGGCCAGCACATGGGCCCGCAGGTCCGGATCGTCTGCCCGGACCGCGGCGTACAGCGCCAGCCGAAACAGGCTGCGGGCCGCCTCATGGGCGGCCACATCGAACGCCGCCCAGGCCGCCCGGCTGGCGAGGCCGCCGACGACCTCGTGCAGTCGACGGGAGAGCTCGGGATCCAGATCACAGGTGTCCAGCATGGGCACGGCCCAGCGCAGCACCGTCCGGGCGAGCTGATTGACCAGCCCGCCCCCGAACTGCAGGTCCAGTGCGGTCAGCAGCTCGGACACCCGGGTGAGCTGGACCAGGTCGTCCTCGGCCGGCGGCATCGGCGCCACCGGCCGACCGGTGGACTCCAGCAGCCGCCCGAATGGTTCACCGAGCTGTCCGCCGACGGTGATCGCCCCGATCGCGGCGTTGTAGGTCTGGCGGCGCATCTCCGTGAGTTGGCCGGGGCGCCAACTCCGCCCACCCCGGCCGGTGAGCACGTCCTTCTCCTCGGCTAGCGCGGCCGCCGCGTCGGCCAGCCGCACTCCCGTCACCCGCTCATAGGCGGCCAGCACGGCCGGGGTCACCGGCCGACCGTGCTCCCCTCGCTCCACCTTGCTCAAATGGCCATGGGACATCCCGGCCTGGCGGGCGATTCGCCGCAGCGGCACCCCCATGCTCTCCCGGATCGCGCGCAGCGTCGGCCCGTCGTATTCGGTTGTTGCTCTCCCTTTCCCGGGCTGAGCGGGCGGGCCACCCCACGGTGCCTGCACTGGCTCTCCTTCCACATCACACTCGTATGAACTGGTCGCGGCGCCGGGAACACTCCACCGGGCACACGGGCGACGCCCCCGGACCGGAAAACGGGTCCACTGTGGCGACGCCGGACGGTCGTCCGCATCCTGCCGCCGGTGGGCGCGCGGCGGAGCTGTTCGCTCCGCCGGAACCCCACGCCGATACCCGCGCGCCGGCCGGTCCACCGGTGGCCGCACCGGTCGACCGGTGGTCGCCGCACCGCCGGCCCTGGTGCCGTGGGTCGCGCGTCGTGGTGCCGCGTCCGGCTCCAGTCCAGTACGGAATGGCCGGCCGAGGAGTCGCCGGAGAGATCAATGGCGGGAGCCACCGGCCTGGCCCCCGCCTTGGTGGCCCCCGAGCGCCCCACCGGCGACTGTCGTACAGGCGTGCTAAACCTGGGGCGAGTGTCCGGAAAGGGGGCGAGTGAGATGGCGGGAGCGGACCAGCGAGGCGTGGGGTCCGGCGCGGAGGAGTCCATCGGCCCGCTCCTCACCCGCCTCCGGCTGGCCCGCGGCTGGAGTCAACTGCGGGTGGCCGAGCGCCTGTGCGCGGCCTCCGGGGTCCCCACCGTGACCCGGCATGAGTTGTCCCGCTGGGAGCGGGAGGAGCGACTGCCGGGTCCGTTCTGGCTGGGGTGGCTGGCGGCGGTCCTGGAGACCCCGCCGGAGCGGTTGCAGGCGGCCGTGGCGGTGGCGCGGGCGGAGCGGGAGGGCGCCGGGGCACACCGGCTCTGGCAGCCCCCCACCTCCCGGGAGTTGGCCGTCGCCCTGACCACCGGCGAGGTGCGGGACCTGGGAGAGCTGGCCCACGCCTGGTTAGCGGGGCGCCCCGGACCGCCCCCACCGGTGGCCACAGTGGTGCGTCCCGCCACGGCCCCGGAGCCGCTGGACGCACTCGCCGCCCGGCTGCACGCGCTGCGGCGTACCGACGACCTGGTCGGCGGGCTCGACCTGGCCGAGCGGGTCGACCGAGAGTTGCACGCGGCGGTGGTGGCGGTCGACACGGTCGCGGGGCCGGACCGGCGCCAGCGGGCCATGCGGTTGCTGGCCGAGTTCGCCCAGCTCGCTGGCTGGGTGCACGCCGACGCCGGCAACGGCCCGGCCGCCCGCCGGGCGCTGGCGGTGGGGCTGCGGGCCGCCTGCGCCGCCGACGACCGTCCGTTGGGGGCGCACATCCTGGGGACGCTCAGCCACCACCTGCTGCAGACCGGCCACCCCCAGCAGGCGCTGCTGCTCGCCCGCACCGCCTATCAAGGTGCACGGCACCAGGCCTCCGCTCTCACCCAGGCGCTGCTGCTGCACCGGGTGGCGTTGGCCGCGGCCCACACCGGGCAGCTACGGGCCGGCCACGCGGCCTTGGCGGCGGCCGCGCGGGCCGCGGCGAAAACGGCCCCCGATCGGGAGCCGCCCTGGCTGTACTGGCTGGACGCGGCGGAGTTGTCCGCCATGACCGGCCGCTGCCTGGCGGCGTTGGGGCGACCGCTCCGCGCCAGCGAGGCGCTGGCGGCGGACCGCCGCCGGACCGGTCCCCGCACCACCGCCATCTACGCCGCCTGGCGGGCGCGCAGCCTCCTGGAGATCGGCGAGATCGAGCAGGCCTGCCGGGTGGCGCTGCGGGGATTGCGGGCCGCGATCGCCGCGGGCTCCGCGCGGGCCGTCGCCGAGCTGTGGCGGGTACATCCGCGGCTGCTGCAGCATCGGGACCTGACCATCGTCCGCTGGTACGCCCACTGCGTCCCCCAGCTCCTGCCGCTGCTCCCGGAGGTCGGCTGGCCTCGCCCACACCCCTCCGCGAGCGCCCTCGAGGTGGGGTAGCCCGGCCGCACGCGACCCACCGAGGGGGTCCACCAGCAGCTACCGGCGCCCCGATAGCGTGCTGAGTGTGAGTACTGTCTCCGATCCCGCAGACCTCCGGTCCCGGGTTGACCAGGCGCTGGCCCGATTCCTGGCCGAGCAACGGACGCGTATCATCGCGGCGCTGTCGGCCGCCGTCCCCGACCACCTCCCGGACGATCCCGTCGACGACGCCGCCCCGCCCGCCGACCAGGCCGGCATCGACGGGTTCCTGGACGTGGTGACGCGGTTCATCCTGACCGGTGGGAAGCGTCTCCGGCCCGCCTTCGCCTACTGGGGGTGCCGCGGTGCGGGAGGTGAGGACAGTGACGCCCTGGTGACCACCGTGGCCGCGCTGGAACTGGTACAGGCCAGCGCCCTCATCCACGACGACGTGATGGACGGCTCCGACACCCGGCGGGGCGAGCCGGCGGTACACCGCCGGTTCGCGGCGCTGCACCGCAAGCACGGCTGGCACGGTGACCCGGACGGGTTCGGGACCGCCGCCGCGATCCTGCTCGGCGATCTGTGCCTGGTGTGGTCCGGCGAACTGTTCCACACCGGCGGCCTGCCCACCGCCGCGGTGGCCCGCGCCCGGCCGGTCTTCGACCAGATGCGCACCGAGGTCACGGTCGGGCAGTACCTGGACGTGCTCACGCAGGCCAGCGGCGAGGCGACGGTGGCCCGGGCACTGCGGGTGGCGCGGTTGAAGTCCGCCACCTACACCGTGGAGCGGCCGCTGCTGCTCGGCGGCGCACTAGCGGACGCACCGCCGGCGATCATCACCGCCTACACCCGGTACGGGTCGGCGTTAGGCGAGGCGTTCCAGCTGCGCGACGACGTACTCGGCGTGTTCGGTGACCCCGCCTTGACCGGGAAGCCCGCCGGAGACGACCTACGGGAAGGGAAACGCACCTACCTGGTGGCGACCGCCTGGCAGACGGCCGACCCGGCCGCCCGGGCGGTGCTGGCCGACCGGCTCGGTGACCCGGATCTGGACGCCGCCGGGGTGGACCAACTGCGGGAGGTCCTGGTGTCCACCGGGGCGCTGGAGCGTACCGAGCGTCGGATCACCGCGCTGACCGGGGCGGCGCTGGCGGCACTGGCCACCGCGCCGGTGGAGCCGGTGGCCGCCGACGCGCTCCGGGCGCTGGCGACCGCCGCCACCACCCGCACCGGCTAAGCCGCGCCGGTCAGAACCCGAGCGCCTGCGCCCGCCGCTTCACCTCGGTGGCCCCACCCTTGCCGATCGCGTCCGCCGGCCGGCCCGGCAGCGTCTCGTCGGGCTGGTACAGCCACCGCAGCGCCTCCTCGTCGTTGTACCCAGCGTCTCGGAGCAGGGTGAGGACGCCAGGGAGGTGCTTGATCGCGACGTGGTTGGCCACCAGTTCGGCGGGCACCTGCAGCTCCCGGCCCCGGCGCACCGCCAGCAGTTTCCCGTCCTGCACCATCCGGTGCACCTTGTTGACGGGCAGTCCCAGCCGCGCGGCTACCTCAGGCAGCGCGAGCCAGGCCGCAGGTTCCGACTCGGGTGTGCTCTGGTTCACCTTTCCACCCTGCCATATCGATCCCGCCCCTCGCATACCTGTTCCGGTCGCCTCGGCGTACCCGGGCGACACCTCATGGAAGGACCGGGCACGTGAAACTCTGGTACGCGATTCGGCGGGAAACGGCGGCGGCCTGGCGCTCCCTGCGGTACGACCTGCGTAGGCTCACCGGCTCCTCGCCGGCTCACCGCTACGACCAGGCGGCGGACGGTGGGGAACCGACCACGGACCTGTCCCGAGCCGACGCGGTGGTGGAGCCGTACCCGCAGCATCCCCGCCTCGCTCGCCGACCACGCCGCCTGCGCCCGGCGGTCGGGGCCGCGCTGGTGGCGGTGCTCCTGGCCGGGATCACCTACCTGGGAGTACTCCAGGGGTTGTCCGCCCTCCACGTGGACGAGACCTTCCCGGTCAGCGGGCTACCGACCGTGGCGGGCAAGGGTCGGATGGGGCAGGCCCCTCCGTCCTCCGCTCCGGTGACCTCGGATGCGGATCCGGTGCCCCCCGCGGTCCCGGTGCCCACGCCCCCGGCTCCCTCACCCTCAGCGTCCCCCTCCCCGGTCCCGACCGCCCCGCCTCGACCGACCGGACCACCGGAGTCGACGAAGTCGCCCACGGTGACACCCAGCTGTCCGTGCGCGACCACCAGCCCTTCTCCGACGCCCTCCACCCCGACCCCGTCGGCGTCCCCCACCCCGACCGCGGACCCCACCCCCTCGCCGTCTGCGACCCCGTCCGGGGCACCCTCACGGGCAGCGGACCCGAGGCGTGCGGTCGCCTCGTAGACTCATCGCCGATGACCGACACCGAGCTCGCCGACGAACTCATCGGCACGCTGATCGACGGGCGCTACCGCGTCCTCGATCGGCTGGCCCGCGGCGGCATGGCCACCGTCTACACCGCCCGAGATGAGCGGCTGGAACGGACGGTGGCGCTGAAGATGGTCCATCCCAGCCAGGCCGGTGACCCCACATTCGTGGAGCGGTTCGTGGCCGAGGCTCGCGCCGTGGCCAAGTTCTCCCACCCCAACGTGGTGGCCGCCTACGACCAGGGCACCCACCAGGGGCTGCCGTACCTGGTCATGGAGTACGTCCGCGGGCGCACCCTGCGGGAGATCCTGCGGTCACGGCGGCGGCTGACCCCGGCGGAGGCGCTGGCGATCGCCGAGCAGATGGCCGCGGGTATCGCCGCCGCCCACCACGCCGGGCTGGTGCACCGGGACATCAAGCCCGAAAACGTACTGATCAGCCAGTCCCCCAGCGGCGGCAGCGCCGATCTGGTCGACAGCGTGGTGAAGGTCACCGACTTCGGGCTGGCGGAGGCGTTCCTGGCGGCCAGTGACGGGGACCCGACCGCGACCAGCACGCTGCTCGCCACCGTCGCCTACGTGGCCCCGGAGGTGGTCCGGACCGGGCGGGCCGATCCCCGTGCGGACGTCTACTCCACCGGGATCGTGCTGTTCGAGATGCTCACCGGCCGGGTGCCGTTCGACGGGCCACAGCCGGGCGCGGTCGCCTGGCAGCACGTGGACCAGGACGTTCCCCCGCCGTCGCAGTACGTCGCCGGGCTGCCCCGATCCGTGGACGAGCTGGTGGTTCGGGCCACTCGGCGGGATCCACACGCGCGCCCGGCCGACGCCCGGCAGTTGGGCAACGAACTCCAGCGGGTGCGGGAGCGGGTGATGACGGAGGCGGCCACCACCGCCCTGCCCCAGCCCGTGGACGCCACCGTGGTGCTGTCGAAGGTGGGCGGTGAGGAGCGGCCGTCCTGGGCCCGGCTGCCGTCCCGGCCCCGGTCCGCCCCGCCCAGTCGGCGCCCTACCTCCGGCGGGGTGTACAGCGGAGGTAACCGCCGGCGGCGGCCGGAACCAGCCCAGACCGCGCGGGTCCGCCGGTGGACGTTGCTGGCCAGCGTGGCGGTGGTGGCGGTGTTGCTGGCCGGGGGTGGAGCCTGGTGGCTGGGGGTGGGCCGGTGGATGCCGGCTCCCCAGGTGGTGGGGTTGTCGGAGGCCGAAGCGGTGTCGACGGCGCGGCAGAACGGTCTCCGGGTGGAGTTCACCGAGCCCCGCTACCACGACGAGATCGCCGCCGGACATGTGTTGGCGCAGCACCCCGACGACCGCATCCGGAAAGGCGGCGTCCTGACACTGACCTTGTCGTTGGGTCCGGAGATCCGCGCGGTGCCCGACGTGATCGGCGCCGAGCTACCGGTGGCCATTCGGCAACTGGAGGAGCTCGACCTGGAGGTGGTCGAGGGCGAGCAGCGCTACAGCGACACGGTGCCGGCCGGGCGGGTGATGGCGGTGGAGCCGTCCGTTGGGGAGCAGGTCCGCCCCGGTGACCGGGTCACGGTGGTGGTCAGCAAGGGTCGGGCACCGATCGAGGTGCCGGCGCTGATCGGTTTGCCGCTTGACCAGGCCCAGGCCCAGTTGGCTCAGCTCGGTCTGGTGGCCCTGGTGCAGGAGGTGGAGAACGACGCTCCGGCCGGGCAGGTGCTCGTGCAGGATCCCGCCCCCGGGGCGGGGGTGGAGGAGGGCGCCACCGTCACCCTGCAGGTCAGCAAGGGGCCGCCCACCAAGCCGGTGCCGCACGTGGAGGGCCGGCCGTGCGGCCAGGCCCGGCAGATCCTGGAGCAGGAGGGCTTCGAGGTTTCATCGATCGGTAACCGTCGGGTCCGGACTCAGATCCCCAGCCCGGGCACGGGTCTGCCTCCGGGCAGCGAAGTCACCATCATCTGCGTATGACCCGGCCGGACCGCTTGATCGGTGCCCACGCCCCCACCTCGGGTGGGATCGCGAAGGCGGCCCTGCCGTACGCCGACGCCACCGGGGCCGAGGTCGTGCAGGTGTTCGTGAGCAACCCGCGCGGCTGGGCGCTGTCGGCCGGTGATCCGGCCCAGGATGAGGCGTTCCGCGCCGGCTGCCAGCAACGCGGACTGGCGGTGTACGTCCACGCCCCGCTGCTGGTCAACCTGGGCTCCCCGACACCGCTCACGGTGGAGCGCTCCGCCGCGGCGGTACGACACAGCCTGCACCGGGGAGCGGAGATCGGCGCCCGCGCGGTGGTGTTCCACGCCGGCAGCTCCGTCACCGAGGAGCACTACCCGGCGGCGTTGCGGCAGATCCGCGAGGCCCTGCTCCCCTTACTGGACTGGTCCGGTGAGCGTGGCGGGCCGCGGCTGCTGGTGGAGCCGAGCGCGGGCGGGGGCCGGTCGGTGGCCGCCCGGGTGGAGCAGCTCGCCGCGGTGTTGGCGGCGGTCGACCACCATCCGCAGTTGGGGGTGTGTTTCGACACCTGCCACGCGTGGGCCGCCGGTCATGACGTGGCCACCCCGGGCGGGATGGCCGCCACCTTGGACGCGCTGGTGGCCAGCTGCGGTCCGGGGCGGCTGGGGCTGGTGCACGCCAACGATTCCAAGGACGGGTGTGGCTCGCGGCGGGACCGGCACGAAAACATCGGCGCCGGCATGATCGGGGAGAAGGCGTTCGGGGAACTGCTGGCCCATCCCGCCACCGCGGGAGTGCCGATGGTGGTGGAGACCCCGACCCGGGGGCACGCCGGTCACGCCGCGGACATCGCCACCCTCAAGCACCTGCGGGATGCGACGCTCGCGCACTAGGTCCGCGCCGCCGACTGCGTCACCCGCCAGGCGGCGCGTTGCGCGGCGTTCCGGCGGCGTTGAATGGCGTAGAGGGTGAGGCCGAGCCCGACCGCGATCAGGATGATGAGGCCCACCATGAGGTAGAGCCACCAGTAGGAGGGGTGGAGCATGGAGCGGGTCGCGTCGACCTCCGCCGCGCTGCCGCCGAAGAAGGCGAGGATCAGCGACGGCGGGATGGCCACGACACTGATGAACCCGACCGCCACCGCCCAACGGAGATGCCGGTCTTCATCCACGCGGCGTTCGACGCTTTCGACCGCGGTCAGGGCGGCCCGCCCGGTGGCCTCCAGCCTCCGGAGCATGCGGCTCACGTTCTCCGCGGGTTTCCCCACCCCGATGCTCCGGTAGAGCTGGAGGTGGTACTCCACGACCCGCGGGGAAGGCACGAGCATCCCGAGGTCGACCGGGGTTTCGACCGCTACGGACAGGTCCAGTTCCAGCCGGGTCAGTTCCCCGGTGATCCCCTCGAGCACCAGCCGGCGGCTACGGGTGTCGTCCGGGGAGTGTTCTACCGCCTGGAACTCCCGGAGGATGTGGTACAGCGCATGCCGGATCTCCCGGAGCCGCACCGCGCTGGCCACCGCCTGTGTGGCCGAGACGACGGCGCAGCTTGCCACGTACTCTGGCTGCCCGAACAGGATGCTCAGGTACGGCCCCACCGCCACCATCGCGTGACGGTGCCGATTGAGTTCGGCGGGGTACGTGAGGTGGGAGAACTCCGGGCGGTAGTCGAGGTCGCTTCGGTAACTGAGGCGCGGTACCGCCTCCTTCGGGTCGTCGGTGGGCAGGTCAGCGGCGAAGACCAACTGGTGTCGTTCCGGGGTGAACTCGGCCTGGTCGACCTGGATCCCGCAGGACTGGGCGACGGCGACCGCCCACGCCGCCACCTCCGTATCGGCGAACCGGACCTGCTGGTCGTGGCAGTCGGCCAGCAGGTCCGCCACCTCCGGCAGGGCACTGTCGACCTGCAGAGTCAACCCCACCACCACCTGCTCGGAGGGCAGCACGAACAGCCGCAACTGGCCGCAGGTCAGCCTGCCGCCGCGCCAGCGGTGGAATTGGGCCGTCTCCACCTCGATCGGTCGAGCGGCGCGCACCTCCGGAAACTGGTCCGTCGATGTCCCGTAGTACGACGCGAGGGGGCCGAACGGCAGGTGAGCGGCGAGGGAGCCGGCTTCGGTCCCGGCGTGCTCGGCCCGCCAGGTCGTCCCGTACACGGTGGTGATGTGGAATTCTCGTGCCATCCCGACCTGTCCCCGCCACCCCTGCCGTACCCACCTGGGCAATACTGTACGAAATCAACTCACCACTCGTGGTGATTAAGCGGAGGTGGCTCGGGCTCCCCACCCGGGCGGCGCGGAAGCGTGGTCACGCGTCGGCGAGCTGCTCCGCCAGGGCCAGCCACGCCTCCTCGACCCGCTCCCGATCGGCCCGCACCTGCGTCAGCTGCGCGGTCAGTTCCGTCAGCTTTGGATAGTCGGTGGCGTGCGCGGCCAACTGCGCATGCAACTCCGCTTCCCGCGCGGTGAGCTTGTCCAGTTGCCGCTCCAGCCGGGCCAGCTCCTTGCGGGCCGCCCGCTGGGCCCCGCCCGCCCCCGGGGGGCGGCCACGTGCCCGCTCCCCCGGTGGCTGGTCCGCGCCGGTGCGTCCCTCCCCGCTGGGCGGTGTCGACTCGGCCACCCGCGCGAGATATTCGTCCACTCCCCCGGGCAGATGGGTCAGCCGGCCGTCACCGAACATCCCGTACACCTGGTCCGCCACCCGCTCCACCAGGTACCGGTCGTGACTGGCCACGATCAGCGTGCCGGGCCAGTCGTCCAGCAAATCCTCCAACGCGGTCAGGGTGTCGGTGTCCAGATCATTGGTGGGCTCGTCCAACAACAGCACGTTCGGCTCGGTCGCCAACAGCCGCAGCAACTGCAACCGCCGCCGCTCCCCACCCGACAAGTCCCCCACCGGAGTCCACAGTCGATCGCCGGTGAAGCCGAACACCTCCGCCAACTGGGCCGCGGACAGATCCTTGTCCCCCAGGGTGAACCGGCGGGCCACCTGCTCCACCGCGGTCAGGGTGCGCAGCTCGTTCGGCAACTCAGCCAGTTCCTGCGACAGGAACGCCGGCCGGACCGTCTGCCCCACCCGGATCCGCCCGGAATCAGGGGTGATCTGCCCCGCCAGCAGCCGCAGCAGGGTGCTCTTGCCGGCGCCGTTGGCGCCCACGATCGCCACCCGGTCCCCCGGGCCGACCAACCAATCCACCCGGTCCAGGATGGTCCGACCGTCAACAGTCCGGGTCACCGACTCCAGCTCGTACACCTGCCGCCCCAGCCGGGCGGTGGCCAGCCGCCGCAACGCCACCTGGTCCCGCGGCGGGGGCACATCCGCGATCAGGGCGTTGGCGGCCTCGATCCGGAACTTCGGCTTGGAGGTCCGCGCCGGCGGCCCCCGTCGCAGCCAGGCGATCTCCTTCCGCAGCAGGTTCTGCCGGCGGGCCTCCGCCACGGCCTGTTGCCGCTGCCGCTCTGCCCGCGCCAGCACCCAGGCGGCGTAGCCGCCCTCGTACGCCCGGACGGTGCCGTCGGCCACCTCCCAGGTACGGGTGCAGACCGCGTCCAGGAACCACCGGTCATGGGTGACCACCAGCAGCGCCCCCGACCGCTGCCGCAGGTGCCGGGCCAGCCAGTCCACCCCGGCCACGTCCAGGTGGTTGGTGGGCTCGTCCAGCACCAGCAGGTCGGACCGGCGCACCAGCAGCGCGGCCAGCGCCACCCGCCGCCGCTCCCCACCGGACATCGGCCCGACCGGGGTGTCCAGCCCCAGATCGGGCATGCCCAGCCCGGCCAGCACCCCCCGGACCCGGGCGTCGCCGGCCCATTCGTGCTCGGCCTCGAACTCCGCCGGCAGCCACGCCTGCCCGAGCACCACGTCCCCGACCGTGGCCTGCGGGGGCAGCCGCAGCTGCTGCGGCAGCGCCGCCACCCGGGCGTCCCGGCGGCGGGTGACCCGACCGGAGTCCGGGCTCTGCTCACCGGTCACCAGCCGCAGCAGGGTGCTCTTACCGGCGCCGTTGAGCCCCACCACCCCGATCCGGTCGGTGTCGTCCAACCCGATCGACACCTCGGTGAGCAGCTCACCCGCCGCGTCGTACGCCTTGCTGACTCGGTCCAGGCTGATGAGGTTGGCCATCCGATCCTTCCACGTTGCGCCCCCCGCTCGAGGCTACGTCCTCCGGCCGCCCGCCCGGGCCGCGGTGATGGGTCAGTGGCCGGCGATCACCGTCGGCGTGTTCGATCAGTGAGTTGACCAGACCCGCCACCCGCTCCGGGTCGCGGGTATTGAAGACGAACTCGCGCTCCTCCGACAGGGTCAGCCGGATCCCCGGCCCGCTCCGGAACACCAGCGCCCGCCCCCCGGGGCGGGCCCGGTACCCCCAACCACCCCATTCGAACAGACTCACCTCGGTCACCTCCGCCGCGGCGACCTCCGCCAACGGCACGGTGAACCGCGGCCAGCCCCACCATCCCAGCGCGATGTGCAGGCCGCGCTGGTCCACGGTGAGCCGGGCGCTGGCGAACAGCCCGCACCCCACCGCGACGACCAGTACCGGGCTGGCCGCCCAGATGTTCACGACGGCCGCCATGACCGCCGCCAGCCCGAGCAGCAGCGCCGGCACCACCAGGAACCCTCGGGGAGGGGGGAACGTCTCCCGCCACACCGGCTGCTCCCCCGCCCCCAGCGGGGTCCGCGGAAGATCGGGGGCGGGCCGATCGGGGGCGGCCCGGCGCTCCGGGGCCCGACCGAGCAGCCCCACCGCCACCGCCGGGACCGCCGTCATCGCCACCAGCAGCGCGGGAATCTGCCAGGTGGGCTCCGGTGCCCGATAGGGGTCGGTGAGATCCAGGGCGAGGGTGGCGACCGTCAGCCACAGGCCGGCGGCGAACCCGCCAGCGGCCGCACCGACCGCGATCAGCACCCGGCGGACGTTCCAGCTCAGCCGGTGCGCCAACGCCCCGACCCAGGCCGGCAGACTCCCCACCCTGGCCATCACCGCCATGGCGGTGACCGTCCCGGTCAGCGAGGTGGTGCCGTCCACCTTGCCGTCAGCCCCCCAGTGCGAGGGCAGGGGATCCGGTAGCCGGTCCCGCCACAGCAGATAGGACCCGATGACGAACAGGAACGGCAAGCTCGCCACCAGCGCCGCGATCCACCACCGCCACGACTGATGGCGGCCGGCTGCGTTCCCTTCATCCACCTTGGCGCATCCCTTTCTCCTGCGGGCCACTGCTGACGGCCAGCGCCGCCGCCCCGGCAAGTCTAGGTGGGGCGGCGGCGCTCCCTATCCGGCGATACTCATCCAAAGCTGATGGTCAGATTCCCGATCGCGTTGAGCCCCAGGAAAATGCCGAGGGCACCGACCACCCATCCGAGCATCTTGCCGCTGTGACGGGTCAGCCAGGCGTTGAGCCGCTGCAGGAGCGGGTCGATCCAGCGGTGAGCGAGCAGCCGCCCCCCGGCCAACATCACCGCCGGTAGGCACATCACCACGCAATATCCCGCCAACACGGCGACGGTGGTGGGCCACGCGAGGTCGGCCACGACCAGCGCCCCGATCGCCCCGAGGTACGGCAGCATGGTGGCCACCTCCAGCCCCGCGGCCAGCAGCGCCAATCCGATCAGTCCGAGGTAGCCGCCCTGGCCGGACATCGCCCGCTCCCGCCACCGTTGGATCCGGCCGGGGCGCCCGCCGGCCTGGTTGGCGCGCGCCTCCAGCCGGTAACTCCACCCGAACAACACCACCCCGACGGCTAGCTGCCCGATCCGTAGCGGCGGCTCTGGGATGTCCGCCAACGCCGCCGTGACTCCGTCCCGGAGGGCGCCCGCGGTCGCGACCAGCAGCACCCCGACCGCGAAGTAGAATCCCGCGACCGCCCCCAGGTAGACCAGGATGCGTCCGATGCGGAGTCGGCCGGCGGACAGCAGTAACCAGATCGGGATCAGCAGCGTCCCGAAGCTGGTGCTGTCCAGCAGCGCCAATCCGAGCAGGAGCAGCCCCAGGCCGACCGTCGTCGCCTCTCCCCACTTCTCACGGCGCCTCGGCCCGGAGGACCCGCAGCGTCCCGATCAGCAGCGGCAGCACCACCCAGACGGCGGTGGTCGTGCCCAACTGGGCCCACTGCTGCCCGGTCAACGTCGCCCCGTTCAGGATCGGCGCCATGGTGAGGCTGAAGTCGAGCCACCGCGCCGCGGTCGCCAACCAACTCACCAGCCCACCCAGCACCGACCAGATGGTCGGCAACACGAAGTAGCTGACGATCGCCAGCGGGGTGTTGAGCAGCAGCATGCCGAACGCGATCCCCATCGTGACGTTGATCAGCTGCATGACCGCGGCCGCGCCCACCTGGGCCAGGCCGATCCCCCACGCCGCGTCGCCGCCGATGGCCATGGCCACCAGGTTGACCGCGGCGGCGATCAGCCCGCTCGCACCGAGCGATGCGAGCGCGATGATCATGCCGGCGGCCAATTTGGCCCCCACCACCCGGCTGCGGGCCGGCACCAACGCAAACGTGGTCAACGCCGTGCGCTGGGACCATTCACTGGTCACGGTGAGAATGCCCAGCACCGGCAACAGGATCCCGATCGGCAACAGCGTGCCGAGGAAGAAGATTTCGAACCGGCGCAGCGCTGGGTCGAGCGCGAACAGCTGAATGGTCGCGAACCCGATGCAGCTGAGCACGATCGCCACCATCAGCCACACCCCGGCGCGGGTGTCGACCAGCTTCCGCAGCTCGACCATGGTCAACCGGGCCAGTGACGGCCGGCGGAGCGGAACTGCCGGCGCGGATGTGGTGGGCGAAGCGAGCGTCGCGGTCATCGATTCCCCCCTTGCGGTGTGTGAGTGCGGGTCATGGTGAGGAAGAGCTCTTCCAGCCCGTCGACGGACGGACGCAGTTCGGTGAGCACCGCCCCGCAGGCGGCGGCGATCTCCCCCACCTGGTCGGCGGTGGCCTGCACTACCAGCGCCCCGTCGGTGGCGCTGGTCACCGACAGTCCGGCGGCGACCAGCCGCTCCTGGAACGCCTGCTGATCCCGGGCGCGCACCCGGACCCCGGAGCCGGCGAGCAGGTGGTCCTTGTCCCCCTCGGCGACGATGCGCCCCCGGTCGATGACCACCAGCCGGTCGGCCACCGCCTCCACCTCCCGCAGCAGGTGGGAGGAGAGCAGTACGGTGCCGCCCCGGTCGGCGAACTGGCGTAGCAGGGTCCGCAGCCAGACGATGCCCTCCGGGTCCAGGCCGTTGGCCGGCTCGTCCAGGACCAGCACCCGCGGGTCACCCAACAGGGCGTACGCGATGCCGAGCCGTTGCCGCATCCCCAGCGAGTAGCCCCCGACTCGCCGCCCGGCGGCCTCCGCCAGCCCCACCAACCGCAGCAGCTGGTCGACCCGGTCTCGCGGCGCACCCAGGACCGCGGCGGCCAGCAGCAATGTCTCCCGCCCGGTCCGACCCCGGTGCCACGCGGAGGCGTCGAGCAGCACCCCCACCTCCCGGCCCGGGTTGGGCAGCGCCGCGTAGGGGACCCCGCCGATGGCGGTGGTACCACCGTTGGGGGTGGTCAGCCCACACAACATCCGCAAGGTGGTGGACTTGCCGGCACCGTTGGGCCCCAGAAAACCCGTGACCGTGCCGGGCTCGCAGGTAAACGAGACCCGGTCGACCACGGTGCGGCCGCGGTACCGCTTGGTCAGGTCTTTCACCACGATCATGTGACCAAGCCTGCGGCTCCGCCCGGCCCTCCGGCTTCGGCTGGCGGTCGATATCGCGTGACTTTGCGCCATGGTTGGCCACGACCTTGGATCACCGCCGCCGTCCATCTTTGGGCGATCACCGCGGTAGACCTTGGTCGGTATCCGCGCGGCGTACCTGCCCGTACGATGGCGATCATGAGCGGTGGGGGGCCACGGTTGCCGAACACCGGTCCGACCCGGCGGGACGTACGGGACTGGCTGGTCGACACGGCGGCGTTCCTGCTCGCGGCCGCCTGGGTGGCGCTGACCGCCGGGTTGTGGTGGGCGCTCCATCACCTCGGGGAGCTCTCGGCCCCACCCGCCCTCCTGATCACCGACGTCGTCGTCGGGGTCCTGTCCACCGGGTTGGTATGGCTGCGGCGGCGCTGGCCGGTGGGGCTGGCGGTGGCGCTGCTGCCGACCGGGGTGTTCTCCACCGCCGCCGGCATGTCGGCGACGATCGCGCTGTTCACGGTGGCGGTACGCCGGCGGCCCGCGATCACCCTGCTGCTGGCGGCGCTGTACGCCGCCAGCGCGGTGCCGTACTACGGCTACCAGATCAACCCGCTGCAGCCGGAGGCGCCCTACTGGTGGAACGTGCTGTGGGCCAGCCTGATCACCACCTTGGTGATCGGATGGGGGCTGTTCGCCCGGGCCCGCATCCAGCTCCTGCAGTCGCTGCACGAGCGGGCGGTACGGGCGGAGGCGGAACAGCAGCTGCGGGCCGAGCAGGCCCGCCACCTGGAGCGGGAACGGATCGCCCGGGAGATGCACGACGTGCTGGCCCACCGGATCTCGCTGCTGAGCATGCACGCGGGCGCGCTGGAGTACCGCACCGACGCACCCCCGGAGGAGGTCGCCCGGATCGCCGGGGTGATCCGCAGCACCGCGCACCAGACGCTGCAGGACCTGCGGGAGGTGATCGGGGTGCTGCGGGGCGGGACCACGGGCGGGGAGACCCGTCCCCAACCCGTCCTGAGCGACCTACCGACGCTGGTGGATGAGGCGCGGCAGGCCGGCGCCCGGGTGCGGTGGGACAACCAGCTCGACGACCTGTCGGCCGTCCCCGAACACGTGGGCCGGACCGCGTACCGGATCGTGCAGGAAGGGCTCACCAACGCCCGCAAACACGCCCCCGGCGCCGTGGTGGACCTGCTGCTCACCGGTCAGCCGGGGGACGGCCTCACCATCGAGCTGCGTAACCCCGCCCCGGTGAGGGAGCACACCATCCCCCAGATCCCGGGCAGCGGCACCGGACTGGTGGGGCTTACGGAGCGCGCCACGCTGGCCGGGGGCCGGTTGGAGCACGGGCCGACTCCTGACGGCGGTTACCGGCTCCGGGCATGGCTACCCTGGCCAGCATGACCAGTGCGGAGCCTGCCTCACCGATCCGGGTGTTGATCGTCGACGACGACCCGCTGGTCCGGGCCGGGTTGTCGTTCATGCTGGGCGGGGCCCCTGACCTGGAGATCGTCGGTGAGGCGGCCGACGGGGACGAGGTCGCGGCCGCGGTGGCGCGGACCCGACCGGATGTGGTGCTGATGGACATCCGGATGCCGCGGGTGGATGGGCTGGCCGCCACCGAGCTGCTGCGCCGCCGGGGTGACTCGCCCCAGATCATCGTGCTGACCACATTCCACGCCGACGAGTACGTGCTGCGGGCGCTACGCGCCGGTGCCAGCGGGTTCCTGCTCAAGGACACTCCCCCGCCGCAGATCGTGGACGCGATCCGGCGGGTGGTCGCGGGCGAACCGATGCTGTCCCCGCAGGTGCTGCGGCAACTGGTCGACCGCGTCGCCAGCACCGGCACCTCCCAGGACCCGCGGCGGGACCAGGCCCGGCAGCTGTTGGACCGGCTCAGTGACCGGGAACGGGAGGTCGCGGTGGCGATCGGACAGGGCAAGTCCAACGCCGAGATCGCCGCCGAGCTGTACATGAGCGTGGCCACGGTGAAAGCCCACGTGTCCCGGCTTCTGACCAAGCTGGAGCTCACCAACCGGGTGCAGATCGCGCTGCTGGTCCACGACGCCGGCCTGGTGTGAACCACCGCCCTTTGGCGGCGGTCGGTGTTCACCGGCGGGGCGGCACCCGGGAAATCAACCGCGCGGCGGATCGACAGCCGCGGCTGATGTTCGTGACTCGAGTGGTCTCAGCCGTCCGTCCTCCATGCTGAGGATGCGGTCGGCATGGTGCAGGATGCTGTGGTCGTGGGTCACCATGACCGTCGCGACCTGATGGGTAGCGGTTTCCTTGGCGAGAAGCTCGACGATGTCCCGGCTGCGCCGATGATCAAGCGCAGAGGTGGGTTCGTCGACCAGGAGCACGGCGGGGCGGTTCATGAGGGCCCGGGCGATGCCGACCCGTTGGCGCTCGCCACCGGAAAGTTGATGAGGGCGATGGCGGACGCGGTGACTGAGCCCGACCTCCTCGAGGAGACGCAGGGCAGCGTCACGGCCCTGTCGGGGTCGTTTTCCTCGCAAGTAGAGCGGGAGCAGCAGCTGTTCCAGCACGGTCAGCGACGGGATGAGGTTGTCACTCTGAAACACGAACCCGATCCGCTCGCGCCGGATGCGTGCCCGCTCGGTCTTGGACGCGCGCGTCACCTCGACGCTGTCGATGACGACCTGCCCGGCGTCGGGGGTCTGCAATGCTCCCGCTACCGCGAGGAGGCTGGATTTACCGGACCCCGACGGCCCCACCACCGCGACCAGCTCCCCGGGGTGCACCTCAAGGGACACCTCATCCAGGGCACGGACCTGTTCGTCACCGTCTCCATAGGTGAGCGAGACGGTGTCCAGTCGTAGGGTCATCGGGATCCTCCGAGAGCGATGAGCGGGTCGACCGTGGTGATGCGACGGATAGCGAAGGCCGCGCCGATCATCCCTGCCAGCGCAAGCGACCCGATCGAGGAGAGCACCGGTCCAAGGGACAGCGTGAACGGCACTTGATCACCGACAGCGCTGCCGAGCAGCACACCCACGAGCAAACCGAACCCGGCGGCGGCGCCGATGATGATGGCGCCTTGTCCCAGCGTTTCCCGCAGCAGGAGCCGGTCGGTGGCACCGAGTGCCTTGAGCACCCCGATCTCCTGGCGACGTTGCACCGTCCACACGACGAAGAACGCCCCGACGAGCACGGCCGAGATGAGGTACAACGCAAGCTGGATCATCTGCATGGTCCGGGTCTCCTCGGTGTAGCCCGGGGAGGAGTGGAACGACTCGCGCAGCGTGACGACCTGGACGTGGTGCGCGGTGTCGAGCGCCGCCACGTCGGCGTCGTCGGTCAACCGCAGCGCCACGGTGCTGACCCGGTCCGCGGCGTCGTCGGTGTGGCCGAACGACGCCTGCTGCCACACGTCGAGCGGGGCATAGACGACCGGGACGTGCCCGTAGGTACCGGTAGGCGCGATGCCCACGACGGTCAGCGTGGTCCCGACCACATCGAGCCGGATCTGGTCGCCGATGCCGACCCCGAGGTCGGCAATCGTGTCGGCGATCACGATGCCGTCCGGTGCCGCGCCCAGGGGTTCCCCTTCAGTCACCGCAGGCGCCAGGAATGAGTCCGGCTCAACCCCGAACAGTGCGAGGTTGACCGGCAGGTCCTTGTCTGTTCGGGCGTTGAACAGGGTGTTGCCCAGCGGCGCGGCCGCTTCCACACCCGGCGCCTCGGCGAGAGCCTCCCACGTGGATCGCTCGATGACACTGCTCGAAAACGAGGTGTCCGCGTCTTCGTCAAAGGCGATGTGGGTGGCGGGCAGGGCGCGCAGCCCGGCGATGCCGTCGTCGACCAGGCCCGTCGCCAGGCCGGACAGCAGCACCACCAGCGTGGCGATCAGGCCGATGACGATACCGACGAGGGCGAAGCGTCCCTTGGCGAAACGTAGCTCCCGGAGCGCGAGGAACACCGCTCAGCACACCCCACCAAAGCCGCGACCAACCGCCAGCAGGGGGCCTGCGGAGCCCAGAGGGAGGCCGTGGGCCCCGCGGACAGGGTCGGTGAGAGATTCCATTCATTCCTCCACGAGCACAGAGACGCGCCTGGACACCGCCGCTGGCACGACGGGTCTACGGTAATGAACCCACCGGGCGCTGTCGTCACCCAGACAACGCAACCTCGCCTACGCTGGGAGGCGTAGCCACCGAAGGCTGCTACCCAGCGGCCTACGCGCTACAACGTAGCCGCAGGTCAGAGCCTCCTCCGCCGGCTACGGTAGGTGCCGTGGACCTCGCTGCTCGGCGCATCGCACCACTCCGGCTCCTCCGGAGCGTCGTCATAGCCCGGTGGGTGGAAGCCGGCCTGGCGATCACGATGGGGGGCAGCATGCTGCTCACGGTGACCGCCGCCGCCGGAACCGAATCACCAGCAGCGCTGCCCGCTATGGCCTGGGTCGCCGTCGCGGGAGTCGTCGTGGCGACCGCGCTTTTCCGCACCGCGCCGCTGGTGGGCCTGCTGATCGGCGCGGCGGCGCTGGTCGGCTACCACGTCACCGTCAACGCCCCGCTGGGCCTCGCCTGGCCGCTGGTGGTCGTGATCTTCGGCGTGGCGCGTGCGGGGCAGCTGTGGATCGGTGCCGGATTTGCCGTGGTCTATCTCGGCACGGTGTTCGCCCACCGGTGGATCATCGATACGGCGGGTAACGGGCTGGCGTTACTGCACGGCGCTGCCCAGGAAGGGCTGCTGATGGCGGGCGCGCTGCTGCTGGGCGAGGTGGTACGGAGCCGGGTGCTGCAGGCCGAAACTGCCCGCACCCTCCTCGAGCTGCAAGAGCAGCGGCAGGAACACGAGACCCAGCGACGTATCGCGGAAGAACGGCTCCGGATCGCCCGCGACCTGCACGACCTGACCGCGCACACCGTGTCGATCATCTCGCTGCATGCCGGTGTGGCCAGGGAACGATTTGTCCACGATCCCCAAGCTGCCCAGGCGTCACTGCTGACGATCGAAGAGACCAGCCGGCAGGCGGCCAGAGAGCTGCGAGGGCTCGTGGGACTGCTCCGCAGCGACGAGCCCCCACCCCTCGACGCCCTGAGCGCCATCCGACGCGCCGTCGAGGCGACCCGGAGCGCCGGGCTGTCGGTCGATCTGCAGCTCACCCCCTCCCACCTGCCCCTGACCGGCCCCGAAGGCATCACCGCCGCACGCATCGTGCAAGAGTCCCTGACCAATGTGCTCCGCCACGCCAAGGCCACCCACGCCCGAGTCCAGATCCGCGACGAGGACGGCATGCTCAACATCGTGATTACCGACGACGGGATAGGGCCGGCTGGCGGTGAGACCGGACTGCACCAGGGGTTTGGACTACGTGGCATGCGTGAACGGGTGGAAGCGCTCGGCGGCACGTTGACCTACGGTCGCGGCAGTGACCGCGGGTTCGAGGTCCATGCACGTCTCGCCTCCCGGGGGGAACGGTGAACCCCATCCGGGTCGTCATCGTCGATGATCAGCCACTGATCCGCTCCGGTGTTCGTCTCATACTCGAGGCAGCGGACGACCTGGAGGTGGTCGGAGAAGCAGCAGATGGGCAGGCCGGGCTCCAGGTGATCAGGCAGACGCGCCCCGACATCGCCTTGATGGACCTGCGTATGCCGACGCTCGACGGCATCGCGGCGATCCGAGAGCTCACCCAGGACCCGCAACTCAGCGCCACCCGCTACCTGGTACTCACCACCTTCGATCACGACGAGTTGATCACCGGAGCTATCCGGGCCGGCGCCTCGGGTTACCTGCTCAAAGACACCACCCCCGAACAGCTCCGCCAGGCGGTGCGTGACACCGCCGCCGGCAACGCCCCGCTCTCCCCCACCATCGTCAAGCACCTCATCGCCGGGCTCGGGGACCAGCTGCCGGCCCCCGCCGACACCTCGGAACGGCTAGCCGACCTCACCGAACGGGAACGTGAAGTGCTCACCTACGTCGCCCGCGGGCTCCGCAACGATGAAATCGCCCGAAAACTCGTTATCAGCCCGGAAACGGTCCGTACCCACGTCGGCCGCATCATGGCCAAACTCCAGGCCCGCGACCGCGCCGGCCTGGTCGTCATCGCGTACGAGACCCACCTCGTCCGGCCGGGTCACAGTCTCCCGCACTGACCACGCATGGGTCGGAATAGACCCCGCTAGCGCGGTCATGCGCCAGCGGGAGCGTAGACCCGGGAGCGGCGGCCAGCACCGTGGCCGACGCCGATCAAGCTCTGTCCCTTGCGGAACCTGGCACCTCGGAAAGCGGGTATCGATGGTGCCACACGTGCCACGGCCGGAGGTCGCCCCGGTGCCCCGCGGCCCGCAATGCTCGGATCATCGGGGTGTTCTCTACATCCACATCGGACATGATGGCGCGGAACCCGGCCGCGTGGGCGACTCCAGCGGCGGCCCACAGTAGCCGCACCGCCCAGCCTTGCCCCCGGTGCTGCGGCAGCACCCCGATCTGGATGATCGTCGCCGTCTCCGGCTCGTCGAACGCGGACAGCGCGAAGAATCCCACGTCCTGACCGGCGTCGTCCTGCACGATGTTCCAGGTCGGCTCATCCGTGCCGGGGGTGAAGTAGTCGGCGACGACGGCTTCGGCCCAACTCCGCGGGCCACACCGTCCCACGGCGTACCGGTCACTGCGGTCCCGCGTCTGCGCGTACGCGGCCGCGGCCATGATCTCAGCGAACCGGTCCACCCGGTCTGCGCGATCGAGACGAGGCGCAGCGCACCTCTGGGTCGGCGTGCACCTCGTTGTTGGTGCGCACATCGATCACCGCGTCCGGTGGCGCCGCTATCTGGCTCACCGCGTACCGAATCACGTCGATGGCGGCCTGCTTCCCCGCGGGGTCGGGGGTGTGCCCTAGCCCGAAGATGCCCAAGGTGTAGGGCAGCGCCGACCGGGCGTCGGTGTCGTCGAACTGCGCCGGGTCGCGCAGGCAGAAGAAGCCGAGCCGGACCGCTCCTGACCGAAAAGGTCACATTCGGCACGGGCAACTGGGCGCATGCGCATGGAGGCGGCCTTTCCGTCGATCGACCCAGGGCGCCTCACCCTAGCCGCCCGTATCCGGGTCGAGCCAGGCAAGTTCGGTCCTACGTGTTGGACACTTTCGCTGACGTATGGCCGTTCCGCGTCACCGAAAGTGTCCAATGCTCAGGACTCCGCTCGCGTCCGCCGGTCCGGTCCGACATGGGAGCCGGACCGGACCCGGCGGGCCGGCCGAGCGTCACGCGGCGCGGTCGCCGCCCTGCGCCACCACCGTGACCACCTGCTGCGCCACGCCGACGGCACTGGCCGGGTTCTGGCCGGTGACCAGCCGCCCGTCCACCACCACACACGGTTCGAAGTTGGGGGCGCTGACGTGCGTCGCCCCTCGCTCCTCCAACCGGGTCTGCAAGAGGAACGGCACCACGTGGGTGAGCCCGACCGCCTCCTCCTCCGCGTTGGTGAACGCCGCCACCCGCTTGCCGGCCACCAGGTATTGACCGTCGGAGAGGGTCAGGTTGACGAGACCAGCCGGGCCGTGGCACACCGCGGCGACCACCCCGCCCTGCTCGTAGATTTCCCGACCGAGCCGGGCCAGCCCGGGATCGTCGGGCAGGTCCCACATCACCCCGTGCCCGCCCACATAGAAGATCGCCGCGTACGCCCGGGGATCCACCTGGTCGGGGCGGCGGGTGTCCGCCAACTGCCGGGCCATCTCCGCGTCCGCCAGAAACTCCCGCTGCACCGGGTCGGATTCATCCAGTCCGTCGCGGGGCGGCTCGCCCCCCTTCGGACTGACCAGGTCGACCTCCCACCCCGCGTCCCGGAACACCCGCCACGGGTGGGCGGCCTCCGGGACGTAGAAGCCGGTCGGGCGTACCCCGCCGAGATCACCGTGGCTGGTCAGGACCATCAGGACCCGTCGGCTCATGACAGTGCCTCCTGTGGAAATCATCGCTCCTCAGGGGATTCCCCCAGGGGAGGATGACAGCCCGGCACCCATAAATACCAATATGAAAGCTGATATGAGTTATCAGGATCTCAATGAGTTGCCGCCGATCTCGCTCGACCTGTTCCGGACGTTCCTCGCGGTCCACCGGGCGGGATCACTCTCCGCCGCCGCCCACCTGCTCGGGCTGTCCCAGCCCGCGGTGACCGGGCAGGTGCAGACTCTGGAGCGCCGTCTGGGGCGCCCCCTGTTCCACCGGCACGCCCGCGGCGTCTCCCCCACCGCCGCCGGTGACGAGCTGGCCAGCCGGATCGCCGGTCCCCTGGACGAGCTGCTCCGGGCCCTCGGCCAGGAGACCCGCCTGCCCGGCCGACCGCTCCACCTCGGCGGCCCGGCGGAGCTGACCACCCTCCTGGTGGCCCCGGCCCTGGCGCCCCTGGCCGCCGGTGGCCTGCCGCTGCGGTTCTCGCTGGGGCTCGCCGAGCCGCTGCTGGCCCAGTTGGCCGCCGGCGAACTGGACCTCGTGATCTCGCCGATCCGGCCCCGCCGCCGAGGGGTGGTCGCGGAACCGTTGTTCGACGAGGAGTTCGTCCTGGTGGGAGCGCCGTCGTGGGCGGCCCGGCTGCCCGCCGCCCAGGTGGCGGCCGAAGGCACCGCCGCCCTCGCCGGCGTCCCGGTCCTGGCGTACGCCGAAGATCTGCCGATCGTGCGCCGCTACTGGCGGCACGTGTTCGGGGTCCGCCCCGCCCGACGGGCCGACCTCGTCCTACCGGACCTGCGCGGAGTGCTCGCCGCGGCCCTCGCCGGGGCGGGGATCACCGTCCTGCCCCGCTACCTGTGCGCGGACGCGCTGGCCACCGGCCGGCTGGTCCCTCTGCACGAACCGGCCGACCCGCCGATCAACACCCTCTTCCTGGCGGTACGCGCCGGGGCACCCGCCCACCCCGCCCTCGCCGAGGTCCGCAACCGGCTGCACCAGCGCGCCCGCCGGTGGTGAGCCCGCGGCGGAGCCGCCGCCCTACCGGCGGCTCGCTAACGCCACCGCCCCCGGTCAGGCGCGGGTGAGGATCACCAGGGGAATCTCCCGGTCGGTCGCGGCCTGGTACTCCGCGTACCGAGGGAACAGCTGCACCATCTGCGGCCACAGCTGCGTCTTCTCCTCCGGGGTGGCGGTCCGGGCGGTCGCGTCGAACACGTCGGCGGCCACCTGCACCCGTACCCGCGGATCGGCGGTGAGGTTGAGGTACCAGTGCGGGTGGGTGGGCGATCCCCCCTTGGAGGCGACTACCACGTACGACTCGCCGTAGCGGCCGTAGATGAGGGCGATCCGGCGAGCGATCCCGGTGCGGCGGCCCCGGGTCGTCAGCAGCAGGGTCGGCACCCCGTTCCAGATGTGCCCCTCGGCCCCGTTGGTGGCCACGTACCGGGCCACGTGCTCGGCCTGCCACCCTTCGGACGGGTCTACCGGATGGTCGAAATCGGATGTAGAAGTCGCCATGCCCCCAGCCTGACACAAAGCTATAGACCCCTCCTGCCCGGTACCCTGGGCCGGTGATCAACCAGGCGTACGAAGACCTGCTACGGCTGGTGCTGGAGACCGGCACCGACCGGATGGACCGCACCGGCACCGGCACCCGCAGCGTATTCGGTCACCAGCTGCGGTACGACCTGTCCGCCGGTTTCCCGGTCATCACCACCAAGAGGGTGCATCTCAAGTCGGTGATCTACGAGCTGCTGTGGTTCCTGCGCGGCGACTCGAACGTGCGCTGGCTCCAGGAGCACGGAGTGACCATCTGGGACGAGTGGGCGGGGCCGGACGGTGACCTCGGCCCGGTCTACGGGGTGCAGTGGCGCTCCTGGCCCACCCCGTCCGGGGAGCGGATCGACCAGATCAGCCAGGCGATCGAATTGATCCGCACCGACCCGTACTCGCGCCGGATCGTGGTGTCGGCCTGGAACGTGGCCGATCTGGACCGGATGGCCCTGCCCCCCTGCCACCTCCTGTTCCAGTTCTACGTGGCCGACGGGAAGTTGAGCTGCCAGGTCTACCAGCGCAGTGCCGACCTGTTCCTCGGGGTGCCGTTCAACCTCGCCAGTTACGCGCTGCTCACCCACATGGTGGCCGCCCAGACCGGGCTGCGGCCGGGCGAGTTCATCTGGACCGGCGGCGACTGCCACATCTACCACAATCACTTCGACCAGGTGCGGGAGCAGCTGAGCCGTGAGCCCTACCCGTTCCCGACCCTGAAGCTGGCCCCCCGGGACTCGATCTTCGACTACCGGTACGAGGACATCGAGGTGATCGGCTACCGACACCACCCGGCCATCAAGGCTCCGGTCGCAGTGTGAGCGCGTGGCCTATCGCTGGCTCAGTCGTGCCCGCCCCTGCTCCACGTTGGACACTTTCGTGGACGCATGGCCGCTCCGCGTCGCCAAAAGTGTCCAATGCTCAGCATCATCCTGGGCGCCGGCGGGGGCGCCGGGTCGGTTGTTCCCGCACCATGGTGCGCTGACCTGTCCCCGAATGTGATCAGAATGGACCCCCGAGGAGGCGGTGTGACGATCGGAGTGATCTGGGCCCAGTCCCGGAACCGGGTGATCGGCCACCAGGGGACGCTGCCCTGGCACCTTCCGGAGGACCTGGCCCACTTCCGGCAGGTCACCCACGGCCACCCGGTGATCATGGGACGGCGTACCTGGGAATCATTGCCGCCCCGGTTCCGACCGCTGCCCGGGCGCCGCAACCTGGTGCTGTCCCGCCGCTCGGACCTCGCCGCCCCGGGCGCCGAGGTGCTCGGATCGCTGGATGAGGCGCTCGCGCGGGCGCGGGAGGGCGCGGAGCAGGTGTGGGTGATCGGTGGCGCCGAGGTGTACGCGGCGGCGCTGGCCGTGGCCACGGTCGCGGAGATCACCGAAGTGGACACGACGGTGTCCGGGGACACGTACGCCCCGCCGCTGACCGGATGGCAATTGGTGACTACCGGAGACTGGCAGACTTCCCGCACCGGTCTCCGCTACCGCCATCTGCGGTACGTCTCGCCTGCGCGCGCCTGACCGGACACGTTCGGCTACCGACCACTGAAGAAACCGACAATTACTCCACTAGGCGATGGCAGGGATAAGCCATTAATATCTCGCCATGAGTGACAATCTCCCCACAAGCAACCAGCCACCCGGCGCTGCGTCTTCCTCCCGTGCCTCCCCGCCGTCTGGGTCGGCGACGGGCCCACCGGTCCCGCGGCAGCAGCAACCGCCACCGCCGAAGACCCCGACGTCTCCGGGCGCCGTCCCCGTGCCGATGGGACCGGCTCAGGTGACCGTATCCGCCGGCACCGCCTTCAAGGCCGGCTTCTTCGGCTTCCTGGGCTCGCTCGTAGCCGCGGCGATAGTCGGCGCCCTGGTGAGCTGCGTGTTTGCGATCATCAGCGCCGTGTTCATCGGAACCCTCTTTGGGAGTTCCTGACGCTCCCGGCGGGACCGGGACCAGGTGCGGCAGACCGAGCATCTACGAAGCCATATTGGACAGAGCCGCCACAGGTTCTCGTGAACTCCTCCGCGACATGTCCGATGATCGCTTCGATCCCGGCCTCGATGTCGGTGGGGCGCGCTAGCCTCGCGCCATGCATCTCATCTTGATCCCGGGCCTATGGCTCGATGGTTCGTCCTGGGACCGAGTCGTGCCGGTGCTCACCGCCGCTGGGCACCGCGTCCACCCGCTCACGCTTCCCGGGATGGCCTCCCCGGAAGCGGACCGCACGGGGATCACCCTGCAGGACCACGTCGACGCGGTCGTCCAGGCGATCGACTCGTGCGAGCCGGCCGACCACACGGTGGTGCTGGTGGGCCACTCCGCCGGCGGAGCGATCGCGCACGCTGCCGCGGACGCCCGGCCGGACCGGGTCGCCCGGGTGGTCTACGTCGACGCCGGTCCGCTCGGCGAGGGTGGAGTCATCAACGACGCGCTGCCGGTGGTGGACGGAGAAGTCCCGCTACCGGACTGGTCGTTCTTCGACGACGCCGACCTGGTCGACCTCACCGACGAGCTGCGGGCAGAGTTCCGGGCCCGCGCGGTCCCCTCCCCCGCCCGGGTCGCGCGGGATCCACAGCGACTGACCGATGAACGGCGGTACGACGTACCGGTCACAATCATCGCCTGCGAATTCCCCAGTGCGCTACTGCGGGAGTGGGTGGCGCAGGGGCACCCGTTGACGCAGGAACTTTCCAAGATCCGCGACGTCAGCTACCTCGACCTGCCGACCGGCCACTGGCCCCAGTTCACCCGGCCCACGGAGCTGGGTGAGGCGATCCTCACCAGCGTCTCCTAGACCGCCGGTCCCGCAGGCCGCGGCTGTCCTGAGCCCGCGCGCTACGGTCACGGTCGTGACCGTGCTGCGTTCGATCATGCTGTTCCTGATGGCGGCGGTGGCCGAGATCGGTGGGGCCTGGCTGGTATGGCAAGGCCTGCGGGAACACCGGGGTCTACTGTGGGTGGGTGCGGGTGTGATCGCCCTCGGCCTGTACGGGGTGGTGGCCACGCTGCAACCGGATCCGCACTTCGGCCGCATCCTGGCCGCCTACGGTGGAGTCTTCGTGGCCGGATCACTGGCCTGGGGCATGGCGATAGACGGCTTCCGCCCCGACCGGTGGGACCTGATCGGCGCCGGGCTGTGCCTCCTCGGCGTCGCAGTGATCATGTACGCGCCACGCGGCTGACCGACTGGGCAGCAAAAATAGCTGATCTTGCTAATAGCGAGCGGCGCGTAGCCCGCCCAGGGTAACGGTATGATCGCACCCCATCCTGCCCTCGACCGGGCGACCCGACGGCGAGGCTGGTCCCACCGGATCCGGACCGGCCTCGCCGCCACGGCGTCGTTGGCGCTGGTCACCGGGCTCGCACTGGCCGGGCCGGCCGCGCCGACCGCGGCCCAACCCGTGACCTATGACCAGACCTCCGCTTCCCCCACGGTGGAGGCGCAGCTGTACCACCAGCTCGCCGCCGACGGCGAGGTCGACTTCTGGGTCCACCTACATGCCGCGCCCCAGCTGAGCGCGGCCGCCGGCATCGCCGACTGGGCGGCCCAAGGTCGGTACGTACACCAGCAGCTGACCCGCACCGCGGCCCGCAGCCAACAGGCGCTGCTCGCCCTACTGGACGCGGCCGGCGTCGACTACCAGGCGTTCTGGATCGCCAACACGGTCCGGGTCACCGGTGACCGGCAGCTGCTGGAGCAGATCCTGACCCTGCCGGAGGTCACGGAGGTCACCGCCGACCGGGAGTACCGGATCCAGCCGTCGGCACCGGCGGAGGCCGTACCGCAGCGGGACGGGATCGAGTGGAACCTGCACGACATCGAGGCGCCACGCGTGTGGGACGAACTCGACACCACCGGGGAAGGGATCGTGGTCGGGATCATCGACACGGGGGTCCAGTTCGATCACCCGGCGCTGGTCCGGCAGTACCGCGGCTACCTGGGCGACGGCGAATTCGATCACAACTACCACTGGCACGACCCGTCGCAGGTGTGCGGCAACCCCTCGCTGGTGCCGTGCGACAACACCGGCCACGGCACCCATGTGACCGGCACGATCCTCGGGGACGACGGCGGTGACAACCGGATCGGGGTGGCGCCGGGTGCGCAGTGGATCGCGGCCAAGGGCTGCGAGGGCACCACCTGCTCCCGGGAGGCGCTGCTGTCGGCCGGCCAGTTCATGCTCGCCCCCACCGATCTGGAGGGGAACAACCCACGGCCGGAGCTGCGCCCCCACATCGTCAACAACTCCTGGGGCGGTAACCCCACCGCCGAGCCGTGGTACCGGTCCATGGTGGAGGCGTGGATCCAGGCGGGGATCTTCCCCCAGTTCGCCAGCGGCAACACCCTGTACGGGGTCGCGCCGTGCGGATCCGCCAGCAACCCCGGCAACCTGCCGGAGACCTACACCGCCGGGGCGTACGGCCCGGACGGCAGCATCGCCCCGTTCTCCAACCGGGGTCCCTCGGCCTGGGGCAACGACGTGATCAAGCCGAACATCGCCGCCCCCGGGGTGGCGATCCGGTCGGCGGAGGTCGGTGACACCTACAGCGCCCGCGACGGCACCTCAATGGCCTCACCGCATGTGGCCGGGGTGGTGGCGCTGATGTGGTCGGCCTCCGAAGCCACCCGCCGGGACGTCCAGAGCACCCGCGACATCCTGGACCTGACCGCGATCGACACCGAGGACCTGACCTGCGGTGGCGAACCCGGTAACAACAACATCTGGGGACAGGGCCGGTTGAACGCGTACGCCGCGGTCAGTGAGGCGCCGCGCGGCGCGGTCGGCACCCTGGCCGGGGTGGTGACCGACGCGGTCAGCGGCGAGCCGGTCACCGGCGCGGAGGTGACCATCACCGGGCCGACCCGGCGCCACCGCACCACCGGCCCGGACGGGACCTTCTCGGTTGTCCTGCCGGTGGGCGAGTACGAAGTGACCGCGTCCGCGTTCGGCTACGAACTCGTCACCGTGTCGGACATCCTGGTCGCCGCGCAGCAGACCACCGACGTCCCGGTGGTGCTGCCGCGCCTACCGCGGGCGACCGTGACCGGGATCGTGGCCGACGCCAACGACTCCGCCCCCGTGGCCGGAGCGGAGGTGCAGGTCTACCTGGACGACCGGCTGGTGGGGCAGGTCGAGACGGACGCCGCGGGCCAGTACCGGCTGGATCTTCCATTGGGGACCTACCGCCTCACGGTAGGGAAGACCTACTACCACCTGGAGCAGGCGACCGTCACCCTCGACACCGCGCAGACGGTGGTCCGGGCCGACTTCATGCTCCGCACCCCCCGGGTCACGGTGTCGCCGCCGCAGCTCGACCCGGTGCTTCCGGTCGGTGCGCGCCAGGCGTACACCATCGGGATCGACAACCGGGGCAGCGCGGACGCCGCCATCCAGGTGCGGCTGCCGATGCGGCCCTGGGCGTCGATCGACGTCACCAACGGGGTCCTGCCGCCCGGAGGCAGCATTCGGGCGACCGTGACGTTCGACACCACCTGGATGACGCCGGGCACCTACCCGCTGGTCTTGTCGGTGACGTCCAACAGCGGCCGGCAGCCGGTGGTGGAGTTGCCGATCACACTGCAGGTACCGGAATTGACCGGCATCGAGGTCATCCCGGACTTCGTCCGGGCCCGGCCCGGCCACACCCAGCAGCACCAGGCGATCGGCCGGCTCGCCGACGGCACGACCCTGGACGTGACCGACTGGGCGGAGTGGCGCAGCAGTGACGACCAGGTGGTCACCGTGGACCAGCAGGGGCTGGCCACCACGGTGGGTGGGCAGCGCGCCACCATCACCGCCGCCCTCGGCGCGCAGGTCGGAGAGGCGGACTACCACGTCACCGGTCGCCCGGTCACCCCGCCGGGGCAACCCCGTCCCGAGCCGCAGCCGCCGATGCCGGGGCTGGACTGGCAGCCCACCTTCTTCGGCCCGGGCGTGGACGGCTACACCGTCCTGACCTCGGTGGTGTGGGACGACGGTAACGGTCCCGCACTCTACGTCGGTGGTGATTTCCGCACCGCCGGTGAGCACCACGTCAACTATGTCGCCCGCTGGGACGGACAGCAGTGGCAGCCGCTGACCGGCCGGCACGGCACCGGGGTGAACGCTCCGGTCACCACCCTGGGGGTCTACGACGGCCAGCTGATCGTCGGTGGACGGTTCACGGAGGCGGGCGGGCGGCCGGCCATGCACATCGCCCGGTGGGACGGCACCGACTGGTCGCCGTTGACCGGGGCGCTGGGGGCACCCGGCACCGACGGCGAGGTCATGGACCTGCTCGAGTTCGACGGTGACCTGGTGGTGGCGGGGGCGTTCACCGAAGCCGGCGGGGTGACCGCCAACCGGATCGCCCGCTGGGACGGCACCGACTGGTCCCCCATCACCAGCGCGGACGGCCACGTCGGGGTGGACGGCTACGCCGTCACCTCGCTGGCGGTCTTCGACGGTGACCTGATCGCTGGGGGGTTGTTCGCCACCGCCGGTGGGGTGATCGTCGACAACATCGCCCGCTGGGACGGCACCGACTGGTCCCCCCTGACCGGCCCGGACGGGATCGGGGTGGACAGCATCGTCCACACCGTGGCGGTCTACGACGGGCAGGTGATCGCCGGCGGCGAATTCACCCACGCCGGTGGGGTGATGGTGGAGCGGATCGCCGCCTGGGACGGCGCCCAGTGGCGGGAGATGGACCACGGCGCGGGTGGCTGGCGGTACGCCGCAGTACAGACCCTGACCGTGCACGACGGTGACCTGCTGGTGGGTGGGAACTTCCCGATGGCCGGTCAGGTAGCGGCGGCCAACATCGCCCGCTGGGACGGCACCGGCTGGTCGCCACTGGGTGACGGCACCGGCGGCACCGTCTACACCATCACCCCGTACCAGGGTCGGCTGTATGTGGGCGGTGGTTTCGGTGAAGCCGGCGGTCAGATGGTGAACCGGATCGCCACCTGGGACGGCCAGCAATGGGCGCCGTTGCCGGGGATTCCCACCGGGTTGAGCGGTCAGGTCTCCGCGGCGACCACGTTCCGGGGCGACCTGGTGGTGGCTGGGCAGTTCACCTACGCCAGCACCGAGATGGTGCAGAGTATCGCCCGCTGGGACGGACAGCAGTGGCGACCGCTGACCGGACCGTTCCTGCCGGGGCTCCTCGGACAGGTCGAGGCGCTGGTGGTGTACGACGACCAGCTGATCGCGGCCGGCATGATCGGGCAGGCCGGGGGCATCACGGTGAACGGGATCGCCGCCTGGGACGGCGAGCAGTGGCGGCCGCTGGGCAGCGGCCTGGACGGCCGGGTCGCCGCCTTGGCGGTGTACGACGGCCAGCTGATCGCCGGGGGTGACTTCCGGCAGGCCGGCGGGGTGCCGGTGAACGGCATCGCCGCCTGGGACGGCGAGCAGTGGCGGCCCCTGACCGGCCCGAACGGCACCGGCGTCAACGGCGGGTACCCCACGGTGGAGGCGCTACTGGTCCACGATGGGCACCTGATCGTCGGGGGTTCGTTCCAGCAGGCCGGCGGGGTGCCGGCCCGGAACCTCGCCCGGTGGGACGGCCAGCAGTGGGCGCCGTTTGGGGACGAGCCCGGCTCCGGGGTGAACGACACCGTGCACGCCCTGGTGGTGCACGACGGCGACCTGGTGGTCGGTGGCCGGTTCACCGAGGCCGACGGGGTGTCGGTCGACCACATCGCCCGGTGGGACGGAAACCGCTGGTCGCCGCTGTCCGATGGTCCGGACGGCTGGGTCACTACCGTGGCCGTCCTCAACGGCACCCTGGTGGTCGGAGGTGACTTCACCACCGCCGGTGGGCAGACCGTCAACCACGTCGCCAGCTGGGACGGGCAGCGGTGGTGGCCGCTGACCGGACCGGCCGGGGTGGGCACCGACGGCCCGGTACGGATGTTGGCGGCCTATCCCGACAGTGGCGAGCGCCCCGGGCCGGGCGACCGGGTCGACGGTGGCCGTGGCGGCCCGGGCCGACCCGGTGGCCCCGGGGGCCCTGGTCGACCCGGTGGGCCTGGTGGCCCTGGTGACCAGCCGGGGGTGGTGCCGGGGCTGCTGGTGGGTGGCCAGTTCACCAGCGCCGGTGGGGTCGCCAGCTGGGGCCTGGGCTGGTACGGGCTCCCTGACCGGCCCTGGTAGTTCCTAACGGGAGTACCTCATGACGGTGGCCCCGGCGACCGTGGTCGCCGGGGCCACACCCGTCAGTGCCGCCCCAGCAGCGTCTTCTCTGACGCCGCGGTCATTCGCTGCTCAGGTGGGCTGTTCGCCGCCAGCCCGGACCGTCTCTCCGGTCGTGGCCACGGCGCCGCTCAACGTCACGGGACGAACACCGGACGCCGCCGCGGCCCCAACGCGATGTGCGTCAGCAGCAGCCCTGTCACCAGGTAGATCCCGTACCGCACCAACTCCGGCCCCACCGCCAGGTCCGTGGCCCCGGTGGGGAAGAGCCACGCCAGCCCCACCACCCCCTGGGGGAAGAACGGGCTGGCCCGAGGGCGAACACCCACGGGGCGACCTGGACCAGGTTGTTGATGCCTTTGTCACTGTGGAAACCCCAGGTGAGCGCTACCCCGCTGCCGAACACCGCCAGGCAGCCGGTCGCGACGAGCATCAGCGCGGCGTCCCGCACGTACGTCTCCGGGCTGGTAGCCACCCGGATCCCCAGAAACAGCCCCGCCAAGGGGGCGCTGCTGAGCAGCACGTACGCGCCTCGGGACCACAGCGCCCGCAGCGGACGCCCCGCATACGCCGGCAGCAGACCGGAGAGCAACTCCAGTTCCCATGAGGCCACTCCGGCGACGAATCCGGTCACCGCGATGAAGTAGGGCCAGTAGGCGCCGAACCGCGCCAGGTCGAACCCCGCACCCCCGAGCGTCTGGTAGAGACCGCCTAGGACCAGCGCGTTCAGGACCGGCAGCGCTACCAGACCGCTGAGCAGCCCCCGTACCCGCTGCTTGCGGGCCAGGGCCACCAGCGGGACGGTACCGATGCGGGTCAGCAGCCGCAGCGACCGGACCATCAGCGAGACTCCACATTGTCCGTGAGGCGGCGGGTGAGGATCTCCCGCGCCGGTCGCCGCAGGAGCGCCTGCCCCACCAGCCACCACGCCCCTGTGATCCCGATCGTGAGCCCGGCCGACCGCCACAGCTCCCCCGGCACCGCCATCCGTTCGATCCAGACGAACGGGAAAACGTTCCGCACCGGCTCCGGCGACAGGAACGCCACGGTACCCAGCGCCACCACCATGACCACCTGCCGGATCCAGGGAACCAGCCGCGCCGGATCGTAGGTGAGCGCGAGGCCGGTGGTGAGCAGATGGGTGAAGGCGACGAGCACCACCACGCTGAGGAACGCCATCGCGGCCACCACTCCGACCGAGACGGTGGCGCCCAGCAGCACCGTGGCGACGATGAACGGGACGAGCAACGCCGGCGCGGTGATGATCACCATGGCGAAGGCACGGGCCAGCATCAGGCGGGCGAAGACCCGCTGGTCCCGGGCCGTCTGCCACACCGTCTGGTAGCGGAACTCGTTTTGGAACGCGGACATGGCCGACAACGCACACAGCGCGGTCCCCACCAGAAAAGACGCCCGTACCGCCGCCTGCAACACCGCAGGTGCGTCCAGAGTGCGTAGTTGTACCAGCCCGAGGCTGAGCACCGCGGTCTGGATGGTGATGCCGACGATGAAGGACGAGGTCGCGCGCCGGTCGACCCACTGTAGCCAGATCAGCAGCCGAAGATATCTAACCGACCAGCCGACCATCGTCCAACCTGACAATCCGCGGACAGAGTTTCTCCAGGAAGGCCCGATCGTGGCTCACCACGAGGTACGTGCGGTCCGGCCGGTCGGCCACCAGGTCGTGGAGCAGCCTGACTCCGTCGGCGTCCAACCCCGTGGTGGGTTCGTCCAACAGCCACACCGTCGCGGCGTGGTCCAGCTCAGCGGCCGCCAGGTGGAGGCGTTGCCGCATCCCCAGGGAGTACTTGGCGTACATCATCTCGGCCGCCTCGGGCGCCAACCCGACCCGGGCCAGCACCTCCCGAGCCTGGGCACGGCTCACATCCTGCCCCCACAGCCCGGCCATGAACCGCAGGTTCTCCGCTCCGGTCAGCCGCGGATAGAACCCCAGCGGCGCCCCTGCTACCAAGTGGACCGAGCGCTGATAGCGCCACCGGGGGTCGGTCACGGCGTACCCATCGTTGATCAGCCGTCCCGAGTCCAGCCGCAGCAGACCAGCGAGGACCTTCAACAGCGTCGACTTGCCCGCCCCGTTTGGCCCCATGATCCCTACCCGCTCCCCCGGCCGCACCCGGAGACAGGCGCCGGTGAGGATCGGCCGGGCACTGCCGCGTCGGGACTTAGGGATGGTGTAGTACGCGTCCTCCAGGATGAGCCCTGGGGCAGATGTCCGCAGCGGATCAGACCGGGCCACCCGCCATCCCTTCCGGAAGGGACCTGGCCGACCGCGTGGTGCCGTCCCTTCCGTCTCGTCAGCTGCTGTTCGAGTCGACGCTCATCGTAGGAGAGCGCCCCGCCGCGGCCGTACCCGCACGCGCCACAATCGCCGCTCCACGGCCGGCGCCCCTCGGTCGCCGCCCGAGCGTTGGACACTTTCGCTGACGCTTTCCGCGAGATCGTCGACGAAAGTGTCCAATGCTCCGACCAACCGGACAGCCGCGAACGCAGCGGGCTGGCCGATGGGAGAGGTCAGCCGGCGAGCTGAGCGGTCAACACCTTGATGGCGCGGTCGATCCCGGCGTCGTCCACGTCCCCGTGGGTGACCAGCCGCGCGAACCGCGGCCCCAACACCGAGATCAGCACCCCTTCGGCCCGGGCCGCCGCCGCCAGCCCGGCCGCGTCCAGCCGCGCCCCGGACAGGTCCAGCGGCACGATGTTGGTCCGCACCGTCGAGGGGTCCACCACCCCGTACGGGGCCAGTGCTTCCGCCAACCGGGCCGCCCGGGCGTGGTCTTCCACCAGTCGCGGCAGGTGGTGGGTCAGCGCGTACCGCCCGGCGGCGGCGAGGATGCCTACCTGCCGCATGCCGCCGCCCAGCCGTTTCCGGATCTCGCGGGCCCGCGCGATCCGTTCCCGGGTGGAGATCACCAACGATCCGACCGGGGCGCCCAGGCCCTTGGACAAGCACACCGACAGGGTGTCGCACAACCGCCCGTACTCCGCCAGCGGCACCCCGTCGGCCAGGTGCGCGTGCCAGATCCGAGCCCCGTCGCAGTGCAGTCCGATCCCGGCCGCGTCGGCCACCTCCCGCAGCGCCCGCATGGTCGCCAGCGGGATCACCGCTCCCCCGGCCCGGTTGTGGGTCTGCTCGATCGCGATCGCCCGGGTGGGCACCGCGTAGTAACCATCGGGGCGGATCATGGCGGCCACCTGCGCCGGATCGATCGCGCCGCCGGCCGCCGGCCAGGTGCGGGTGGAGATGCCGCCGTACGCGGCGGCCGCGCCCATCTCGTGCGCGACCACGTGCGCGTCCGCGTCGCACAGCAGCTCGGTGGCCGGTTCCACCAGCAACTGGAGCGCGATCTGGTTGGCCATCGACCCGGTCGGGGTGAACAGCGCCGCCTCGTGCCCGAACAGCTCGGCGACCTCGGCCTCCAACGCGGCCACGGTGGGGTCCTCGCCGTATACGTCGTCCCCGACCTCCGCCGCGGCCATCGCCTGCCGCATCCCCTCGGTCGGTCTGGTCACCGTGTCACTGCGCAGATCCACCAACTCGGCCACCCGACCATCGTACGCAGCGGGGATGGTACGCCCGGGACGGCGGAGCGGGTGAGCCTACTCGCACACCACCCCGTCGTTGTCGGCGTCGCGGTACCAGTGGTACTCCGGGTCTTTCCCGCGGTAGTACGGGCCGTACCCGGCGGCCTTGGCCTCCCGGCACGTGGAGAAGCGGGGATCGGTGCCCGGGTCCGGCGGCGGGGGTGGCGGTGGCGCAGGCGCCGGTGGCCGACCCGACCCTTCACAGCCCACCCCGTCCCCATCGTGGTCCAACCCGAACGGGTCCACCTTGGGATCGACCAGTCGGACTCCCCGGGGGGCGTAGTTGGGGCCGTCGCCGCTCCCACCCTCGCAGTCGTAGTCGCCGATGCCGTCGACGCACCAGCTGCCGGAGTCGACATAGGCGGCGCAGTCTCCGGGGCGGGCGGCGCTGGTGACAGGCGCATCCCGGGCGACGGCGGTGGCGCTGGTCGGTGCCGTCGACGGGGTCGGGGTGGCCGGTGTCGGTTTGGTCGAGGTACGCGGGGTGACCGGGCGCGCGGGGCGCTCGACCGTCGAGGGGGGCGACGTCTCGGGCGCCGGGGCGGTCTGGGCGGTCTGCGCCCCGGTCTCCGGGCCCGGGTCCAGCGCGTTGAGCACTGCCCCGAACCCGCAGCACCCCAACACCAGCGCGAGCACCACCCCGGTCACGCTGAACGCCATCCGGGGGCCGGTGAACCACGCCGTCCACGGTGCCTGCTCGGGTTGGGCAACCGCCGGCGCGACCGGCTTGAGGCGCTCGTGCGCGCTGATCTGTTCGCGCAGCCACTGCGTCACCATCGACCGCTGCCCGGTGGCCTCGGCGGCCCCGACCGCCACCGCGAGGCGGAAATCGCCGACCGCCTCGGCGGGAACACTGAGCCCGGAGATCCATTTCCGGTTGCTGACCCGCATCCAGGTCGGCCCGTTCCCGACCGTGTGCGCGATCCCGGTCAGCTTGAGGAATACCCACTCGCGGCGCTTGGCACCGTGGAAAACCACGCGCTGGTTGGTGACCGCGGCCATCCCGACGTCCTTCGGCAGCTCCGCGGGCAGGTGCTGTTCGCGGAAGAAGCTGTCCGGCACCGGGGTGGGCAACGCCAGCGCGGCGCGGCGCTCCACCAGCTTCACCCCTGCCCCGACCCAGTAGCAGACCTCGCCGGGTTTGAGCGCGAACCAGGGGTGCGTCGCGGCGTCGACCGGCTGGGCGGTCCGCACCACCTCCAGCTGGCGTTGGTACTCCTCGCGGCGCCACTGCCAGGTCAGCACCGCCTCGCGGTATGGCCGACGACGACGCTCGTTTTCTTGTTCAGCCCAGGCAACCCGCCACGAGGACGGCTGGCGATGGTGTGAGGACACCGTGGCGGCTCCGATCTGACCCCAGACGGTATCGGTCCGTGCGCGGACGGTCCTGATGACGGTAGAGAGTGAATCACCGGCTACCCAAGGTCAGAAGAACCGAATCGGCGCAATGTTCTATCTGACTGGACAAAGAGCACGCCCAATCAGCAACCACCAGCCGCCGATCATTCCGGCCCCACCAGGAATGATCGGGTGGCCCGGATCAGCCGAGAGGTGACACTGCGTCGGCGTCATCGGGCCGGGGAAGGGGTGGGGGTGACGCGTTCCGGAACAGTCGGGCTCGGCTCCTCCGACTCGGTAGGGCGGGGAGTCTCCGCCTCCGAGGTCGGGGGCTCCTCCTCACAGCCCACCCCGTCGCCGTCCCGGTCCAGCCCGAACGGGTCCACCTTGGGATCGACCAGTCGGACTCCCCGGGGGGCGTAGTTGGGGCCGTCACCGCTCCCACCTTCGCAGTCATAGTCGCCGATGCCGTCGACACACCAGTCCTCGGAGTCGACGTACGCGGCGCAGTCTCCCGGCGGTATCCCACCGCCACCGCCCCCGTTGTCGGGTTCGTCCCCGGTCGGGCTACTCGGCGGCGCCACCCGGGGCGGGCTCCCCGGGGTACCCGGGGACACCTGCCGATCCGGCTCCTCGGAGTCGCCTTCCGGATCATCCCGACCGCTGACCAGCAGCACCAGCCCGCAGCAGCACAGCGCCAGCACCGCGGCGCCCACCGCCGCCACCACGATCAGGCGGCGGCCGGTGAACCATTCCCGCCAGCGCGACCAGTTCCATCCGTCACGGCGGTACCCACCTCCCTGCCGGGCAGGTGGTACCCCCGGTGACTCCGGTCCACGCCTAGCGGGGGTCAACCCGGCGGTAGCCGGCTACCCCGCCGCCGTACCGTGGCGGGTCAGCCGCGGAGCATCTCGGCGACGAGGAACGCCAGCTCCAACGACTGCTGGGTGTTCAGCCGCGGGTCGCAGGCGGTCTCGTACCGGTCCGGCAGATCGGTGTCCTCGATGGACTGGGCGCCGCCCAGGCACTCGGTGACGTCCTCCCCGGTCAACTCCACGTGGATGCCGCCGGGGTGGGTGCCTAGGTTCCGGTGCACCTCGAAGAACCCGAGCACCTCGTCCACGATCCGGTCGAAGTGTCGGGTCTTGAACCCGTTGGAGGACTCCACGGTGTTGCCGTGCATCGGGTCGCACTGCCAGACCACCTTGTGACCGGCGGCGGTGACCTTCTCCACGATCGGCGGCAGCAGCTCCCGGATCCGGTGGTTACCCATCCGGGTGATCAGGGTGAGCCGCCCGGGGATGTTCTGCGGGTTGAGCTTCTCGCACAGCGCCACCACGTCGTCCGGGGTGGCGGTCGGGCCGAGCTTGACCCCGATCGGGTTGGCGATCCGGGACACGAAGTCGATGTGGGCTCCGTCGATCTGCCGGGTCCGCTCCCCCACCCACAGGAAGTGCCCGGACAGCCCGTACGCCCGGCCGTCGGCCACCCGGGTCAACGCCCGGTCGTACTCCAGGGCCAGCGCCTCGTGGGAGCAGTAGAGGGTGACGGTGCGCAGCGACTCGTCGTCGGTCATGCCGCACGCCTTGATGAACGCCAGCGCCCGGTCGATCTCGCGGGCGATGGCTTCGTACCGCTCCCCGGCGGGCGACTCCCGCACGAAGCCCTTGTTCCAGTCGTGCACCGCGTGCAGGTCGGCCATGCCGCCGCCGAGGTAGGCCCGGAGCATGTTCATGGCGCTGGAGGCGTTGGCGTACGCCCGAATGATCCGCTGCGGGTCGGCCACCCGCGCCTCCGGCGTCGCCTCCAGCGAGTTGATCATGTCGCCGCGGTAGACCGGCAGTCCGAGCGCGTCGGTGTCGTTGCTGCGGGGCTTGGTGTACTGGCCCGCCACCCGGGCCACCTTCACCACCGGCATGGAGGCGCCGTAGGTGAGCACCACCGCCATCTGCAGCAGGGTGCGCGCGTTGGCCAGCAGGTGGCTTTCGGTGTTGTCGGCGAACGTCTCGGCGCAGTCCCCGCCTTGCAGCAGGAACGCCTTGCCTTCACACACCAGCGCCAGCCGCTCTCGGAGCTGGTCCACCTCGTAGGGGGCCACGATCGACGGCACGTTGTCGAGTACCCGGCACACGTTGTCTACCTCGGCCGGGTCCGGCCACGGCGGCGTCTGCGCACGCGGCAGCTGTCGCCACACATCCAGGCCGAGGGCCGCGGCCTCGGCCGGATCGGTGGCGGGACGAGCGACGGAAAAAGCCGGGGACGTGATCCCGGGGTTGCTGAACTGGTGCCATGGCCGGCTCATGAGCATCAAGCCTAGGCCAGTGCAAATGGCGTCGGCGGGCAGGATGCGCTCAAGCCAAGCACAACACTGTGACGTTGCTGACTTCCCGCCGGTGCGGGCTGCGTACCCGCTGGCGTAACCGGTCGCCACGGCGGCACTGAGGAAATCTCACCACGGTCCTGTTAGACCTCGGGTGCGGACCACGGGGCCGTGCACCAGCGGTCAGTCGTCGGAGGCGGCCAGTTCGCGGGCTCGGTCCCGGGCGGCCTCCAACGCGTCGATCACCGCCGACCGCACCGCGTGCCGTTCCAGCTCCCGGAGGGCGGCGATGGTGGTACCGGCCGGGGAGGTGACCGCTTCCCGCAGCTTCACCGGGTGCTCGCCGGAGTCGCGCAGCATCATCGCCGAGCCGATGGCGGTCTGCACGATCAGGTCGTGCGCCACCTGCCGGGGTAGGCCGAGCAGGATCCCGGCGTCGGTCATCGCCTCCACCAGGTAGTAGAAGTACGCCGGTCCGGACCCGGACAGCGCGGTCACCGCGTCCAGTTGCGACTCCGGTAGCCGGAGAGTGCGGCCCAGTGGCTGGAACAGCTCCTCGGCGAGGGCCAGGTGTTCCCCGGTGGCGTGGGGGCCGGCGGCGAGCACACTCATGGCCTGATCCACCACCGCCGGGGTGTTGGTCATCACCCGCACCACCGGGGTGCCTTCCGGCAGCCGGACCGCGAAGTATCTGGTGGTCAGCCCCGCACACAGCGACACCACCAGCCGGTCGGGCGTCACCTTCGGGCCGAACTCGGCCAGCAGGGAGCCGGCGTCCTGCGGCTTGACGGTGATCACCAGCACCTCGGCTTCGGCTACCGCGGTCACGTTGTCGACCACCCGCACCCCGTACCGCTCCTGGAGCGTCTGGGCGCGTTCGGCGCGCCGGGTGGTGGCGCGCAGCCGGTCGACCGGCCAACCGGCGCGTAGCAGTCCTGCCAGTAGTAGTTCTCCGATTTTCCCGGCGCCGATCACGGCGACCGTGTGTGCCCCCACCCCCATGAGCAGGACATTACTCCTCTCCCATTGATCCGGGCCTCGGTGGTCCGCCGGCGGCGGACCACCGAGGTGGACCTGGCCGTCAGCCGAAGAAGATCTCAGCCTCGGCGTACCGCTCCAGCGGCACGGTCTTGATTTCCTGGGTGGCCTCGGCCAACGGCACCCGGACGATGTCGGTGCCCCGCAGCGCCACCATCTTGCCCCAGTCGCCGTCGTTGGCCGCGTCAATCGCGTGCAGCCCGAACCGGGTCGCCAGCACCCGGTCGAACGCGGTGGGGGTGCCGCCCCGCTGCACGTGCCCCAGCACCACGGTCCGGGCTTCCTTGCCGGTACGCGTCTCCAGTTCCCCGGCCAGCCACTGGCCGATCCCGCCGAGTCGGACGTGGCCGAACGCGTCCCGCTCCTGGCTCTGCAGCACCCGCTGCCCCTCCTTGGGGGTCGCCCCCTCGGCGACCACCACGATCGGCGCGTACTGGGTCTCGAACCGCTTCCGCACGTACGCGGCCACTTCCTCGATGTCGAACGGCCGCTCCGGCACCAGGATCACGTTGGCGCCGCCGGCCAGACCGGCGTGCAGTGCGATCCACCCGGCGTACCGGCCCATCACCTCCACCACCAGGCACCGGTGGTGGCTCTCGGCGGTGGTGTGCAGCCGGTCGATCGCCTCCATGGCGATGTTGACTGCGGTGTCGAACCCGAACGTGTAGTCGGTGGCGTTCAGGTCGTTGTCGATGGTCTTCGGTACCCCGACCACCCGGACCCCCTGCTCGTGCAGCTTGGCGGCCACCCCGAGGGTGTCCTCGCCGCCGATGGCGATCAGAGCGTCCAGGCGGTTGTCCTCCATGCTCTTGATCACCTTCTCCACCCCGCCCTCGATCTTGAACGGGTTGGTCCGGGAGGAGCGGAGAATGGTGCCGCCGCGCGGCAGGATGCCACGCACCGCAGCGATGTCCAGGGGCATGGTCAGGTTCTCCAGCGGTCCCTGCCAGCCGTTGCGGTAGCCCACGAACTCGTGGCCGTATTCGGTGATCCCCTTGCGGACCACCGCTCGGATCACCGCGTTGAGGCCTGGGCAGTCACCGCCACCGGTGAGCACGCCAATTCGCATGATTGGTCGTCCCTTCGATCCAGGGTGTGATTGCGAGAACCAGCCCTACGAAGTCCCCGGGACACACCTCGGCGCCGTTGCCGGCCCGGGGGGGCCGCACCTGGACACCCTAACCGCTGCTGGGCACGCCGGTCAGGCGCTACCGCCCGGATTCGTTCGCAGGGACGGAGGCGCCGGTCATCGCCCGCCACCGGGCCAGGTTGTGGCGCGCGTCGACCAGCGCATCGTGCCGGCCGGGTGGTGCTTCTGGCAGCTTGGGCCGCCCCCGATCGTCCCACAACTGCCGCAGGTCCTTCGTAAATCTCGGGATCTCCCGGGGCAATTGCGGCATAGTTCCCCACAATTGGGCCAGCGCCACGTGGTCGTAGGCGGCGAACCACGCCCACAACTCGATCTGTTCGCCGGGCCGATCGCGCACCGGCTCGATCAGGAACTGCCACAGGTCGTCCCGGATCCGCGCCCGGGACCGCCACGCCGGATCCCCGGGCGAGGGAAGTTTGCTCAGTACATGTTTACGGACCCACGGCACCGCCGCCGAGTCGTCGAACTCGGTGGAGACCGCGTAGAACTCCCGCCCGTATTCGTCGACTACCCCGATGGAGACCAGGTCAACCACCCGGCCGTCCTCGATGAACTCGCAGTCGTAGAAGTATCGGTAGACCATCGCCCTCATCATCGCTGATCGACGTTGCTCCGGCTGCGTCGGTGGCCAGGCAGGACTAGTCTGCCGGCCATGACCTACTCCATCGTGGCGCGGGCCGGAGACGCCTTCGGGGTGGCGGTAGCCAGCCGGTTCCTGGCGGTCGGGGCGGTGGTTCCGGCGGCGGAGGTGGCGACCGGGGCGATCGCTACCCAGTCGTACGCAAACGTGGCGTACCGCCCTCAAGGGTTGACACTGCTCCGCACCGGGGTGGCCGCCGCGGATGTGGTGGCCGGGTTGACCGCCGCCGACCCGGATCGGGACCGCCGACAGCTGGGGGTGGTGGGGCCGACCGGCCCCGGTGCTACCTTCACCGGCGCCGGCTGCCACGATTGGGCCGGTGGGGAGGCCGGGGATGGGTGGGCGATCCAGGGCAACCTGTTGGCGGGGCCGCAGGTGGTGACCGCGATGCGGGATGCCTGGCTGGCCAGCGACCCCCAGACGCCCCTGGCCCATCGCCTGCTGGCCGCGCTGCGGGCCGGGGACGCCGCCGGGGGTGACCGGCGGGGGCGGCAGAGCGCCGCGCTGCTGGTGGTGGCGCCCGGACAGGGGTACGGCGGCAGCGACACCCAGGTCGACCTGCGGGTCGACGACCACCCCGACCCGGTGACGGAGCTGGGGCGGTTGCTGGACCTGCACGACCTGCTGTTCGCGCCGTCCACCAGCCGGTCCGAGCTGACCGGCGCGGTCGCCGAGGAGGTACGCGACCTGCTGACCCGGCTGGGCCATGCCCCGGAGGACGAGTCGGTCCGCGCGTTGGACGCCGCGCTGGCCGACTGGGCAGCAGGACAGAATCTGGAAGAACGGGTGACACCCGGCATGATCGACCTACGCGTGCTCGCCCACCTACGGGCCTGCGCGGAGGAGGGATAGAAGACTGTGGAGGTACGTCTGCCGCCGGACCGCCCGGACGCCCTGACCGGAGTGGAGATGTTCGCCGGCTTGAGCCCGGAGGCCCGCCAGCGGGTGATCGCGGCGGCGGTGCCGTGCAGCTACCGCAAGGGCCAGGTCCTGTTTGAGCAGGATGACCCGGGTGATTCGTTGATCGTGCTCAAACGGGGCGCGGTAGTGGTGTACCGGACCTCCCCCGCGGGGGAACGGGCCGTGTTGACGGTGGTCCGGCCGCCGGACGTGTTCGGTGAGGTGTCGCTGCTGGACGGTTCACCCCGCTCGGCCTCGGCAGAGGCGATCGAGGACTGTAGCGCGTTGCTGCTGTCCCGGGCAGCGTTCCTGGAGTTGGTGCACTCCAACCCGGCCATCCTGGACGCGGTGATGCGCTCCTTGGGCAGCCTGATTCGACGCCTGACGGAACAGAACGCCGACCACGTGTTCCTGGACTTGCCGGGGCGGGTGGCCAAGGCGCTGGTACGGCTGGCGGGGGACAGTCCCGCCCCGATGGTGACCATCGAGTTGAATCAGAGCCAGTTGGCGGAGATGGCCGGTGGCTCCCGGCAAAGCGTCAACCAGGCGATCGGTTCGTTCGCCAGCCGGGGTTGGCTGCGCACGGAGGGCCGCCGGATCGTCGTCACCGACCTGGCGGCGCTCCGTCGGCGCGCCGGCATCCCCGACAAGTGACGACGCCGGTGGGCTGGTCGGTGACCAGCCCACCGGCGCGGTATACCCCCCGGTCAGCCCTTACCCCCCGGATCAACCCTGATCAGCTCGGCCCGGCCCAGCCCCCGTCCGGGGAGTCACCGCCGCCCCCACCGGTGCCCCCACTACCGCCGGAGCCACCACCAGAGCCACCGCCGGTCTCGCCGCCCTGCCCACCGGTGCCCCCACCGCCGGTGGACAGCCGGGCGCCCGCGCCCGCCAGCCCGCCGGGGAGATCAGCCGGCTCCGACACCGTCCCGGCCGCCTCCAGTTCGGCCAGGGTCGCGGCGTCCACATCGACCATGGCTCCGGCGGCGTGACGGGCGCCGTCGGCGTCGGTCCAGTCGCGCGCCAGTCGCACGTACACCATTAATCCGCCCTTTCCGCTCATAAAGATGCATCGGTGCCCACCTTGCGAGTGGACGGTTGATCTTGGCGGGCAACGACGTGGTCAGAATGCCGCAACCGGCGGAGCCCGCGCTAGCCGATAGACCGGTTTCCGACACTTCCACCAGCGGGCATACTTCTTAAAATGGCTTGTCCTCGATGTGGCCAACCGGCGGCCGACGGCGATCGATTCTGTGGTGGCTGCGGCGCGCCGCTCACCAGCGCCTGCCCACAGTGCGGTCGGCCATGGCCATCCGGGGCGGCGTTCTGCACCGGCTGCGGGGCTGCCCGCTCCCCCGCCGCGCCAGTGGTGTCCACGGAGGATCGCCGGGAAATCAGCGTGCTGTTCGTGGACCTGGTCGACTTCACGCCGTACGCGGAGCGCTCCGACCCCGAACTGATCCGGGCGATGCAGCATGAGTTCTTCGCCACGGTCCGGCGGATCGTCAGCCAGCACGGCGGCGTGGTGGAGAAGTACATCGGCGACGCGGTGATGGCCGTGTTCGGCGCCCCGGTCGTCACCGAGACCGACCCGTTACGGTGTGTCCGGGCCGGTTTGGAACTCCAGCGGGCGCTCGCCCGTCAGCGGCCCGGGTCCGGATTGTCGTTCCGGATCGGCGTGGCCACCGGGGAGGCGCTGGTGGACCTGGCCGCCGCCCGCGACGGGGGACAGGCGATCGTCGCCGGAGACGTGGTCAACACCGCCGCCCGGATCCAGTCGGTGGCCCCACCCGACGGGGTCTTGGTGTGTGGACGCACCCACGCCCGCACCGCGGACGCGATCCGCTACCAAGCCCAGCCTCCGATGATCCTGCGAGGTCGGTCCACTCCCACCGAACTCTGGTTGGCGGTCGCCCCGGTGCCCCGGCAGCAAGGGCGACCAGACCCGGATCCCACCCCGCTGGTGGAGCGCCAACACGAGCTGGAGCTGCTGTCCGGGGCGCTACGCCGGGCCCTGATGGATCGGACCCCGCAGTTGGTGACCCTGTACGGGCAGGCCGGCATCGGTAAGAGCCGACTGGTCCGGGAGCTGCACCGGCGGCTCGAGGCGCTAGGAGTGGACACCCCGGTGGTGTGGCACACCGGCCACTGTCGACCGTTCGGGGAGAACGTCACCTACGCCGGGCTGGCGGACATCGTCCGGGCCGAGGCCGGCATCTTGGAGACCGACCCGACCACCACCGCCGAGCGCCGGCTGCGCGACGCGGTGCACCAACTGGTGCCTGGTCCGGACGGAGACCGGCTGGCCGAGGCGCTGGCCCCCCTGGTCGGTCTGCCCGGACCGGTGCTGCCGGCGGAAGAGGCGGCGTCGGCGTGGCGGCGGTTCCTGGTGGCGCTCGCCAACCGCCACTCCACCGTGCTGGTGTTCGAGGATCTGCACTGGGCCGACGAGCCGATGCTGCGGTTCATCGAGCTGCTCGCCGCCAGCGCCCAGAACGTCCCCCTGCTGGTGCTCACCACCGCCCGCCCGGAGCTGATCCACCGCTACCCCGGCTGGCCCGGCACCATCGCCGGCTCGGTGACGATCACCCTGCCGCCGCTGCGACCCGACGCCATGGCCACGCTGTACCGGCACATGCTGGGTGAGTCGCAGGTGGCCCTCGAGACGCTGCAGCCGTTGGTGGAGCTGGCCGACGGCATTCCGCTGTACGCCCAGGAGTATGTGCGGATGTTGGCCGAGCGGCGCACCATGCTGCCGGCCGATCCCCAGGCGGCGCCGCTGCCGATGCCGGACAACGTGCACGCGGTGATCGCCAACCGGGTGGACCTGCTGGAACCAGCCGACCGGGCGGTGTTGCAGGCGGCGGCGGTGGTGGGGATGGCGTTCTGGCCCGGGGCGGTGGCCTCGGCTCTGACGCAGCCGATCGGACTGGTGGAGGCCTCGCTGCGCCGACTGGCCCAGCGGGAGTTCATCGTCGAACAACCAGAATCGATCATGGCCGGGGAGCGGGAGTTCCGGTTCCGGCACGTGCTGGTGCGCGACGTCTGCTACCAGCGCCTGCCCCGGCGGGAACGCGCCGCCCGGCACGAGCGCACCGCCGACTGGCTGGAAGCCCAGTCCCCGCGGCAAGGCACCGACCTGGCGGAGGTGTTGGCGCACCACCGGTGGACCGCCCACAAGATCGCTCAGTCGCTGAACCTGCCGGTGCAGACGTACGCCGAGGCCGCCCGGCGGGCGCTGTACCTGGCGGCCCGGCGGGCGTACGCGCTGCACGCCCTGGACGCCGCCCGCACCCACGTGGCCCGGGCGATCTCGCTACTGCCGGCGACGGAGGACACCACGCCGGCAGCGGAGCACGAACGGTTGCGGCTGGAGCTGTTCGCCGCCGAACTGGACTTCTACCGGGACCGGTCGACGTTCCTGGCGGCCGACGGGGCCGCGCGGCTGCGGCGACTCGCCGAGCAGCTGACCGCCGGCGCCGCCGACCCCGGCCGGACCGGGGACGCCGCCCGGGCCTGGACCCTGGTGGGGCAGGCCGCCTGGCTGCGGACCGATCGGGAAGAGGCCCTGGCCGCGCTGGGCCGGGCGGTGGCGTTGTTCGAGCCGCTGCCGGACAGCGCCGAGAAGGTCGATGCGTACGCCGAGCTGGGCCGGCTGCACATGCTGAACTACGAGTGCGAGCCGGCGATCGCCGCGGCCGGCACCGCCGCCGCGATCGCGGCCCGGCTGGGACTGGTGGAGGCGCTGGCCAGCGCCCGCATCACCACCGCCACCGCCCGGTACGAGTCCGGTGACCCGTCCGGGCTGGCGGAGCTGCGGGAGGTGACCGCGCAGTGCCGCCGCGACCGGCTACTCATGCTGACCCGCGCCACCCGGAACCTGGCCCACCTGGTCCGGGAAGAGGGCGACTGGCAGCAGTCGGAGGAGCTGCTGGCCGAAAGCCGGCGGCTGGACGGCCCCGGCGGGCACAACATCCTGGCCGACTACGCCGGGGAGGCGATGCGGGCCTACTTCACCGGCGACCTGGAGACCCTGGCCCGGGTGGACGAGCAGCTGGTCTCGCTGTGGAAGGAGGGACGGGACCTGCGCGCCTACGCCCGGGCGCTGCGGGAGGAGCCGGCCGCCGACGCCGACGCGGCCGCGGCGCTGGCCGACGCCCGTGCCAGCGGGTTCCACCGGCCGCTGTGGGCGGCGTTGGCCGGGGCGGCGCTGTGCCACGCCCTCCGGCGCCGCCCCGACCAGGCGGCCGAGCTGCTGGCGGAGCTGATCGGGGAGTGGGGGAAGGTGGCGGTGCTCCCCAGCGGGGAGTGGGTGTGCAAGGCGGCCGCGGCCGCCGCGCTGACCGGCCCGGAGCCGGCGGAGGCGCTGCGGGTGCCGCTGACCGAACTGCGGCACCACACCCGCTGGTCCCGCGCGGCCCTGCACACCGTCACCGCCACCGTGGCGCTAGCCGACGGGTACCCCGCCTGGGCCGGGGCCGCATACCTCGCGGCGGCCCGGATCCACGCCCAGACTCCCGCGGTCACCGATCGGATGATGGCCCTGGCCCTCTCCGCGGCCGCGTTCGGTCACGCCGGACGGCCGGGGCTGGCCGCCCCGGCCCACCACCAGGTGCAGGCGTTCGCGGTTCAGGCCGGCGCCCCCGGGCTGCTGCGGATCGCGCGGGGGGAGCTCGGCTACCGCCCGCCCTACTGAGCGCTCCCGGACGGTGACTGCGCTGCCGCCTGCTGCGCGGCCTTGATCTTCTGGGCGTACACGTCCACGTACTCCCGCCCAGACAACTCCATCAACTGGTACATGATCTCGTCGGTGACCGCGCGCTCCACGTACCGGTCGCCGGCCAGGCCGGCGTAGCGGCGGAAGTCCAACGGCGGCCCGAACCGGATCTTGACCCGCTTGATCTTCGGCAGCAGCTGCCCCGGTGGCTGCAGCTCGTCGGCGTTGAGCATCGCCACCGGCACCACCGGTGCGCCGCTCTCCAGCGCCAGCCGGGCCACCCCGGTCTTGCCCCGGTAGAGCCGACCATCCGGGGACCGGGTGCCCTCCGGGTAGATACCGGCGAGCTTCCCCTCCCGCAGCACCCGCAGCTGGGTGTCCAGCGCCGCTTGGGCGGCCCGACCGCCGCTGCGGTCGACCGGAATGGTGCCGGTGCCGAGGAAGAACATCCGCACCAACCACCCCTTCAGGCCCCGACCGGTGAAGTACTCGGACTTGGCCACGAACGTGACCTTCCGCTTCACCACCAGCGGCATGAAGATCGAGTCGCAGAACGACAGGTGGTTGCTGGCGATGATCGCCGGCCCCCGGTCAGGTACGTAGTGGCGACCCTCCACCTGGGGCCGGTAAATCAGCCACAGCCAGGGGCCGAGCAGCACGTACTTGAGTAACCAGTAGAGCACCGGGTTCCTTCCGACCTCGTAGTGGACGCCCTTGCGAGCCTACGAACCTGGGGCGCGCACCTCAACACGCTCCCAGGCAGATGCCGACCCGCCGCCGGACGTGTCACCATTGCCGAACAGGTGCTGGATCCGGCGGGCCCCGCACAGCGCGGGCGGGAAGGAGCGCACGGTGGCAGCAGCCGAGCGGCGGCGTGGTCGCCGCGACAACGGGCTCGACGCGACAGACTGGCGCGCCATTGACGACCTCGACCCTCGGCTGGTGGACGAGGTGCTCGATCTGCTGGCCACCCGAGGCATCGCCGCGTACGTACAGCCGACCATGGACATCGATCCGATCACCCGCAGCGCCACGGTGCCGGATCGGCCCACCGACCGGCTGTACGTGGACCGGAACCAGGTGGCCGCGGCCCGGGAATGCCTGCGGGCGCTGCGGGAACGCCGCCGCAACGACACCGGCGCCGGACCGTCCGACCACGACTCTGGCGTGGGGACTGAGCGGACAGACTCCGACCTGGACAGCGCGTTCGCCGGAATCGTGGCCGGGTTCAACCAGCCGGTCGATCCGGATTCGGCCCCCTGGCCGGCGGCGGAGAACCTGCCCGCCGGCCAGGAGTCGACCCCCGAGCGGGCCGAGCCGCCCTCACCGGTGCGCCGGTCGGGCAAGCCGGTCGACGCCCGTGACCTCACCGAACCGTCCCTGCTGGACGCCCTGGACACGTTCGGGGCGCACCTACCGGACGAGGAGCCCCCGGAGCGGTTCATTCCCCCACCCCCACCCCCGCTGCCCCGGCTGTCCCGGCAGGCGGTGTTCGGTGCGGTGGCGATCATGCTCGGCCTGCTGCTCCTGCTGAGCCGCCCGAGCGTCCTCCCGTTCGACCGGACCACGCTGATCCTGGTGGGGTTCGCCAGCGTCTGCGGCGGCGCGGTCGCCCTGATCATGCGGCTGCGCCCCGGCTCCGACCCGGACGATTTCCGCGGCGACGACGGCGCCCAAGTCTGACCAGCGGACACGGCTAACCGCGCCCACCCCCGGGGTGGGGTAGCTTCTCCAGCCAATCCAGGATCGCGTCGATCGGTTCCCGCCAGCGGGCGTCCAGCATCAGCGCGTGCCCCATCCCGGGGAACAGCAGCGGTGCTCCGCCGTACCGCTGGGCCACCCGGGTCAAGGCCGCCTGCGGCACCACCGGGTCGTGCGGGCTGCCCAGCACCAGCACCGGCGGTTCCCCCACCGGGGGCTCCAGGGTGCGGGGCAGCAGCAGCTGCCACTGCGCCCGCGCGCTCGCCCGCCCCATTCGGCGGGCGTACTCCGCCGCGGCCTCGGTGGGGAGCTCCCGGCTGAACAACTGCCGGTGGTGCAGCCGCAAGGGGCCCCCCACCAACGCCGGCGCCGTCCCGAGCGGGTTACGCAGCAACGCCCGGCCCAGCAGACTGAACCCGCCCAACACCGGCGCGGCCAGCACCGCCGCCCGCGCCGGGTAGCGGGCGAGCGCCTGGGCCACCACCAGCGCCCCGGCCCCGTGCCCCAGCAGCACCGCCTGCCGCGGTAGGCTCGCCGCCACCTGCACCACGTCGTGCACGTACGCCCGCAGCGTGGCCCGCCGGGCGGATCCGCTCTGCCCGTGTCCGCGTAGGCTCATCGCGTACGCGGGGAAGCCTCGGTCGGCCGCGTGGTGCAGCCAGTGTTCGGCGAACACCCAGGCTCCGGCGCCGAACCCGGGCACCATCAGCAGCGGCGGTCGCTGCTGGTCCGACGCGCCGCCGGACGGTGAGTCATCGGCGGGCACCGGTGCGGCCGCGCGCACCTCCCGGTGCACCGGCGGCACCGGCCGAGCGATCTCCCGCCGCCGTACGATCCGGATCATCGGTCGACCTCCAGCTGGGCCAGCGCACGCTCCAACATGCGCAGGTAGCGATCCCGGCTGACCTCAAACCAGTGCCGGGGGGAATCGAGCAGGCGGGTGTCGTGCAGTCGCCGCCCCCGTTGGCTGTCCACCCAGGACCAGAAACCGGCCGACCGGCCCGGCGACACCTGCCGGAGCCGCAGCCATCGGGCGAACACCACCGTCTGCCAGTGGACCAGCCCGAACACCCCGGTGTCCGCCTGCACCAGCCCGGCCATCGCCAGGGTCGGGTGCCGGGTGAACATGTGCAGCGACAGCTGCGGACGGCCCGCCGGGTCCGGGTCCAGCACGGTCTGCTCCAGAAAGTCGAACCGCGGCTGGTAACCGGTGGCCAGCACCACCAGGTCGGGGGCGATCCGGCGACCGTCGACCAGCTCCACCTCGTCGGCGTGGAACCGCGCCACGTCCGGTACCGGGGTGAGTCGACCGTGCCCCAGCAGGTACGGCAGCTGGCTGTTGACGATCGGGTGGGACTGGCCGATCCGGTGGTCGGGGGCGGGCAACCCGAACCGGGTCAGGTCACCCACGGTCAGGCGCAGCGTCCGTTGGGTCAGCCACTGCCGGACCCGGGTCGGCAACCGTAGCCCCACCAGCTGCTGATTCAGCTG
>Ga0079224_100000026_pt1 | contig 93767 bp, 97 predicted proteins | sample Stecom2015_FD_80414 | JGI IMG/M metagenome (GOLD analysis project Ga0079224, IMG submission 80414) | Agricultural soil microbial communities from Utah to study Nitrogen management - Steer compost 2015 | ecosystem: Environmental > Terrestrial > Soil > Agricultural land | place: USA: Utah... | reverse complement strand
TCGCATCCGGCTCAGCGGCGAAGGCGATGCCGGTGCCCGGGGCGGCCCGCCGGGGGACCTGTACCTGTATGTCCGGGTGCGGCCCCATCCCTTCTTTGTGCGGGACGGGGTCGACGTCATCACCGAAGTCCCCATCAGCTTCGTTCAAGCGGCGCTGGGGGACGAGATCGACGTGGAGACCTTGGACGGGACGCAAAAGGTCACCATCCCTGAGGGCACCCAGCCGGGCACCGAGTTTCGCTTGCGGGGCCAGGGCATTCCCCGCATGGGCGGCTACGGCCGCGGGGATCAGATCGTGCGGGTCCGGGTGGAAGTGCCCCGCCGGCTCAGCGCGAAACAGAAGGAGCTGCTGCGGGAGTTCGCCCGGGCCAGCGGCGAGGAGCCCAAGGGCAGCCGCGGGTTTTTTGATCGGGTGCGGGACACTCTGGGCGGGCGCAATGCCCAATAGCCCCGGCGTCCGGTGGAGGTTGGCGCGGTGCGGTGGATGAAGGTGGCTGTACACACCTACTCGGAATGCGAAGAGGCCGTCACCCAGATCCTGCTGGCCGCCGGCGCCCAAGGCGTGGTGCTGGAGGGGGAGGGCCACCAGCGGGCCGTCATCGCCTTTCTCCCCGAGGGCGCCGCGGTGTCCGCGGAAGAAATCGGCCAACGCGTCCGGGCCCTGGCCCGGTACGGCTTGCAGCCGGGGCCGGCCCAGGTGTCGGTGGAGTGGGTGCACGACGAAGCTTGGGCCGAAAGCTGGAAGCGCCACTACCGGCCCTTGCCCGTGGGCCGGCGGCTCCTGATCAAGCCGGCGTGGGTGACGGTGGCGCCTACGGACCGGCACGTCATCGAGCTGGACCCGGGCATGGCCTTTGGCACCGGCTATCATCCCACCACCGCGCTGTGCCTGGAAGCCTTGGAAGAATTGGTCCGCCCCGGCGACACCGTGGTGGATGTGGGCACCGGCTCAGGGATCTTGGCCATTGCGGCCGCCCTCCTGGGTGCCGGCGCGGTGATCGCCGTCGACATCGACCCCCAGGCGGTGCACGCGGCCCGGGAAAACTGCCGGCGCAACGGGGTCCACGACAAGGTGTGGGTGGCCGAGGGCAGCGCGGCCGCGGCCCGGGCTTTGCTGGCACAGCAGCAGGCGGATGTGGTGGTGGCCAACATTTTGGCCGACGTCATCGCCGGCATGGTCCCGGAGCTGCACGGCCTCTTGCGCCCCGGCGGGCAGCTGGTGGCCAGCGGCATCATCGCCGACGCGTGCGACGGGGTGCGGGCGCGGCTGGTGGACGCGGGGTTTGTCCTCCGCGCCCAGCGGGCCCGGGGCGAGTGGCGCTGCCTGGTGGCGGAGCGAGCCCGCTGATGCACCGCTTTTTCCTGGCCGGAGATCCGGGAGACACAGGGGAGGCGACGGTCCAACAAGGCGTGCAATATCCGGCCGGCGGGGGAGAGGCGGCCGCGGTGGGCGAGCCTGCCTTGGCGCCCGGCCAAGTCGCGGTGCTGGTGGGCAGCGACGCGCAGCACATCGCCCGGGTGCTTAGGCTGCGGCCCGGCGACCGGATCGTTCTCTGCGACGGGCGGGGCTTTGACTACGCCGCGGAGTTGGTTTCCGTGGACCCGGCCCGGGTGGCGGCCCGGGTCCTGTCATCCGCGCCCTCCCGGGGCGAGCCGCCCCTCTTCCTCATCCTGGTGCAAGGCATTCCCAAGGGCGACAAGATGGACCTGGTGGTACAGAAGGCGGTGGAGGTCGGGGTAAGCCGCATCATTCCCGTGTTGGCTGCCCGCACGGTGGTGGCGTGGGACGCAGCCAAGGCCGAGGCCCGCCGCCGCCGCTGGCAGCGCATCGCGTATGAGGCGGCCAAGCAGGCCCAGCGGGGGCGGGTGCCCACCGTGGCGCCGGTCACTTCCTTGTCGGACCTTTTGGCCTCCGCCGCGCCGGGCGCCGGCGGGGACCTGGGGCAGATCATCGTCCCCTGGGAAGCGGCCCGGGACGCGGGCCTGCGGGACGTGTTGCGCGGAGTGCCGCCGCCGGGACCCGTGACGGTCATTATCGGTCCCGAGGGCGGACTTGAGGCGGGGGAGGTGGCCCTGGCCCAAGCGCGCGGCGCCCACACCGTCACCTTGGGTCCCCGGGTGCTGAGGACGGAGACCGCTGGGCTGGTGGCGGCCAGCGTGATCCTGTACGAGTGGGGGGACCTGGGCGGATCCGAACGGGACGCCGGGGACGGGGCCGGGACCGCCCCGCACCGGGTGCCGGCGGACTGAGCCGGGCGGGACCAGCCGCCGGCGGGTCAGGGCAGCCGCAAGGTCACGGCCTCGGCGGCCAGCGGCGGATCCGAGGTCAGCGTCCCGTGCACCTCCACGGTGCCTGTCACCGGGCGCCCCGCGGCGTCCCGGCCGTCCCATACCGCGGTGAAGATGACCAGTTCTCCCGGCGGCCAGCGGCGCTGCTGGATGGCCTGGTGGAAGACGCGGCCCTGGGACCAGCGCCAGATTTCCTCGCCGTCTTGAACGACGACGAAGTCGTAGGTCTGGCCGTTGCGGAAGGTCACCACTGCCGTCTCCTCGCCCGTGGCCATGGCGCCCAGGACGAAAAGGTATCGCGGCTCGTCGCCTGTAGCCAGCGGTTCCACGGACAGGGCGACGGCTACCGGGGGCGCGGTCCCGGGCCATCCGGGGCCCGTGACGGTTTCCCCTGCGCCTTTCCCTGCGCCCATCCCTGCGCCAGTCATGAGGGCGCCCACCCCTCCCAAGATGAACAGCAGCCGCCAATCCCAGCGGAGAGCCGCCGGTCGGCGCGCTCGGACCGTATGGTTCCTCCACATCAGGTAAACCCCCTCTCGTGGGCAAGACCGCCCCACGGCCTTAAGCCCGGGGCCCGGATCCGGCGCCGCGGGGCCGGCGGCCCGGGCCCATGGGCTCGGCTCAGCGGTGGATCAAGGCCGCCAGGCGACTCTGGTCCGCGGCCGGCAGCGTGTCCCAGATGGCCAGGGGCAAGTCGACGGACACGGGACCGTCCTCGGGCACGGCGACTTCAGCCAGGCCGGCGAAGTCACCGGGGCCCATCAGGCCGTCGGGGTACGCATCGATCCAGCCAAACACCGTGTGCCGGCCGGGGACAAGCCCTTCGACCCGGGCCACGGCCTGGCCCCCCTGCCGTTGGGGATGGACGGGTCCCCAGACGTGGCTGCCGTCGGCCGCGGCAACACCTACCAAGGCGTGAATCGGATCCGACCGGGTCACCGCCGCGTAGGCATTGACCAGGCCCCATCCGTACCGGTGGTCGAAGCCGGGCGCCCCCAGGTCCTCCGCCGTGTAGCGCAAGAGGTCCCGGATCTCCTGGGCGTCGGTGATACCTGCACTATACATCAGCGCGACGATGCCCGTCACGTGGGGAGCCGCGAAGGAAGTTCCCTGTTGGTAGGAGTAGACGGCGCTGCCGCTGGTCAGGTTGGTGCTCAGGACGCCGTCCAGCCGGCTGCGCCGGGTGTCGCCGCCGGGCGCCACCAGATCCAGCTCGGGCCCGTAGTTGCTGTACCAAGCGGCTTGCTTGTGGCGGTCCACCGCTCCCACCGCGATGACGTCGGGATGGCTGGCGGGCATGGTGACTCGGCCGCTGTCATTGCCGGCGCCGGCCACCAGCACGACGCCCCGGCTGGCCGCGTACTCGATCTGCTGATTGACGAAGGTGTCGTTGTAGGCCGCGTCCCAGGCCAGGCTCATGTTGATGACGTGCGCGCCGTTGTCGACGGCCCAGCGGATACCCTGGCCCACCGCGGCCACCGTGCCGCCGGACCGGGAGCTCATGACCCGCACCGGCATAATGGACACATTCCAGTTGATGCCGGCGATGCCCCGGGCGTTGTTGGCCGCGGCCGCGATAATTCCGGCCACCATGGTGCCGTGGCTGACGTCGGTGGCGTCGTCGGTGTAGTTGGTGGCCGACTGGCCGCTGGCAAAGTTGCGGCCGTGGACGATGTTGACCCCCGCCAAGTCGGGATGCTGGGGCAACAGGCCCGTGTCCAGCACCGCCACCACCACGTCGCGGCTGCCGGTGGTCACTCCCCAGGCGTAAGGGATGCTGATCAGGGGCAGGCTCCACTGTTGGTCGAAGTAGGGATCGTTGGGGGTCGGAACCGCCACCGGGTATACCTGCCGGTTGGGTTCCACCGACACCACGTTGGGCAGCTGGGCCAGCCGCAGCTCCGTCTCCAGGGGCGACGCACCCTCGGGCGCCGCGACCAGGTAGAAGTTGTCGGCCAGCCGCTCCAAGACGTGGACGCCCGCCGCGGCCCACATGTCTTGCACAGCCTGGACCGGGTAATCGGCGTTCATCTGGACGATCCACTGGCCGGGCACCGTGGCGGCCGCGGTGCGCACCACGGATCGGCTTGCGCCCGCGGCCCGCAGCTCCTCCTCCAGCCGGCCGGCGGACCCGATGGAGGCTGGCCGGGTGCCGGCCGCGCCCGCGGCACTGGTGCCGGACGGGGCGTTGACCAGCCGGACGAGGGCTTCCACGGCGCCGTTGCCCATGGGCGGCGGCGCATCGCCGCTGCCGCCGTCGTCGCCGTCCTCCAATGGCAGCAGGCGTACGGTGATAAAGAGCTGCTGGCCCGGGGCCGGCTGGATGAGCACTGTGGCGCTGCGGTAGCCCGGGGCCACCGCGGTCACCGTCATGGTGGCGCCATCCACCGGCACCTGGGGCAACGAGAAGGCGCCGTCGTCGCCGGAGATGGTTTCCAGGTCACCGACCCGCACCACCGCGCCGGCGATGGGGGCGTCGCCGGCGCCGTCGGCCACCACGACCCCTTGCAGGCCAAAGGTGCCGGCGCCGGGGCGGGACCCGAAGCATCCCGCCAAGACCGCGGCCAGCAGCAGCAGCGCGATGCCTGCCAGCGGGCGGCGGCGCGTCCTCTGGGCATTGGGAACGTCTCTCACGAGCGGTGAATGCCTCCTCCACTGACAATCGCTTGCGGCAGTGGTCAACCATTCCTTGACCCGCGGTCTGGAACCCTGCTCCGGCCATAATGGGAATCGCTGGGGCGGATAGGAACGGTCGGGCCGGGGACGGTTTCCGTCCTGGGCCGCCGCGCGGCATAGACTGGTACGAACCCGGCGGGCTTTGGGACGGGTCATGGCCCTGGGACGTGCCCGTTCCGGAGCGTTCCTTTGGAGAGGTGGAGAGAATGCCGAGAAAAGTTGTCGCGCCTAGGCGCCTGGGCGCCGCGCGGGGGCGCCGATCGGTCCCCCGGAGCTGGCGCCGGCGGCGGGGGGGCCGCACCAGATTCCGGCGGGTGGCGCTCCCCGTTCCTTCCCGGCGGCTTCGGGCCAGCGTGCCTCAGGCAGCGTCCGACTACCCAGCGGCAGCCCCGGCGGCTGCGCCCGAGCTTTCCCTGGAAGACCCGCTGGTGCGGGCGACCCGCGACGCGCTCCGCCGGCTGGTGGGGCAGCGGGTCCAGCTGCTCATCGCGGGCCAGGCAGTGCCCGAGATCGGGCCCTGGGACACGGACGGCATGCTGACCGGGGTGGGAGAGAGCCTGGTCGCTTTGCGCCCCGGGCACGGCCCCAACGCCGGGCGGGAGATCCGCTTCTCCCTGCACAGCGTGCTGGGCTTCATTCCCTTGCCCGGCATGGACCCGGGGATGCCCCGGTGACCGACCGGACCGCCGCCGGGGCCGAGGTGAGGCGACCGGGGCCGCGCAAATGAGAAAGCGTTCCTAAGGCAGGGGGGGACGGGCCCACATACCGTAGCACTGAAGCCAACGAAAAGGAGGTGCCGTCGATGTCTTGCGTCAACGGCGTGCGTACGGTGGTGGTGCGGCCCGTTTCCGTCTGCTCGAGCTTCGTGCGGACCATTGCGGTCAAGCCCATCGCCCTGCGGACGGTGGCTGTGCGGCCCATCTTCGTCCGCTCCATCGCGGTGCGGCCGATCCTGGTGCGGCGGATCTTTCTGCGCACCGTCGCCGTCAAGCCCGTCTCTGTCCGGCCTGTCTTCCTGCGCACCATCGCGGTCCGGCCCGTGTTGGTCCGCCGGGCCTTCGTCAGGCCTATCTTCGTCAATGGCCTGCGCACTATCGCCGTGAAGAACCACTTCTGCTGAAGCTGCTCCCGCGCGGGCCCGCACCCGGGCCCTCCACCCCGCGGCAGCCGCCGCCAGGCGCGTCCCGGTTGAGCTCAGCACCGGGGCGCGCCGCTTTACCTTTGCTCCCGCCTGCGTTATACTGAAGGCAAGCTCGGCCGCAGGCTCAGGAGAAGGGAGAGCGGGACCGTGTTTGGCATCGGCGCGACGGAACTGATCATCATCTTAGTCCTGGCCTTGATCATTTTTGGCCCCGGCAAGCTGCCTGAGGTGGGCAAGGCCATCGGCCGCGGCATTCGGGAGTTCAAGAAGGCCACCAGCGCGGCGGTAGACGACGAGGACGAGAAGCCGAAGATCGCCAACACCGTGGAAGCGCAAGCCGTGCGCAAGGACGACGTGGCCTCTTCCACCTGATGACCATCACCGGTTGCGGATACCGGTGACCGACCACCTGCGCACCATCATGATCGTGCCGGGTCCCGGACGGGCGCTGCCGACCGGAGGGGCGCTGGCTTGAGGATTTTTGCTATCGGTGATCTGCACCTCCCGGGCGGGCAGGACAAGCCCATGGACGTGTTCGGGCCTGGCTGGGCCGATCACCCGCAAAAGATCCGCCGCGCCTGGCTGGAAGTGGTTGGGGCGGGCGATGTGGTCCTCATGCCCGGCGACCTCTCCTGGGCCATGACCTTGGAGCAAGTCCAAGGGGATTTCCAATATTTGGCCACCCTGCCCGGGCGCATCGTCCTCATCCGCGGCAACCACGACTACTGGTGGAGCAGCATCAGCAAGGTGCGGCGGGCGTTGCCCCCCAACGTGACGGCGTTGCAAAACGACCACCTGCTGCTGCCCCGCGGGTGGGCCGTGTGTGGAACCCGGGGCTGGACCGTGCCGGGCAGCAGCGGGTTCCGGCCCGACGAAGATATGAAGATCTATTTGCGGGAGCAGCAGCGCCTGGAACTCTCTCTCAAGAGCGCCCTGCAGGCGGGGGCGGAGCGCCTCATCGTTATGCTGCACTACCCGCCCACCAACGAGCGCCACGAGCCTTCCGGCTTCACCCGCCTCATGGAGGCGTATCCCGTCGTGCACTGCGTCTACGGCCATCTCCATGGGGCCGCCCGGCGGCAAGCCCTCACGGGCCAGGTGGGCAGCATCCGCTACCATTTGGTGGCTTGTGACGCCATCGATTTCCGCCCCATCCTCATCGAAACCATCCCCGACTGAATCCGTGCATAGGGTTTCTACGGGCAATCCCGCCCTGGGCAGGAAATGCCACGAAACCTTTGAAAGATGCCGACATAATCCGTCCTAGCCGTGGAGGTGCCGGGCGCGGTTGACAACGGCGCGGAAAGGGAAACCCTTGCCGCCGCGCGCCCGCACCGGCCTTTGCACATATCCTGCTGCGGGGCCTTTGAGGAGCGCGCCGGGGAGGAGGGGCAGGTATGGTGCGGTTGAGCCCGGACCACCAGGCCATTCAGGCCATGGCCCGGGATTTTGCCCGGAGCGAAGTGGCGCCCCTGGTGGAAGAGTACCAGCGGCGGCGGGCGCTCCCGCCGGACATCGTGCGCCGCATGGGGGAGCAAGGCCTGATCGGGATCATGTTCCCGGAAGAGTACGGCGGCGCCGGCGGCGACGTGCTGGCCCAAGCCCTGGCGGTCCAGGAGATCTCCAAGGTGGACGCCGGCATCGGCGTCACGCTGCTGGTCCAAGTACTGGCCCTTTACCCCATCTGGCAGCACGGCACCGAGGAGCAAAAGCGCCGCTACCTGCCGGCGGGCTTGCGGGGCGAGATCATCGGGGCCATCGGCATGACGGAGCCCGACGCGGGTTCGGACTTCGCCGCGGTACAGACCCGGGCTGTTCGGGACGGGGACGCCTGGGTCATCGACGGCCGCAAGACTTTCATTACGAACGGACCGGTGGCCGATTTCGTCCTGGTCGCGGCCCGGACGGTGCCGGGCGCCGGGCGCAAGGGCTTGTCCCTCTTCATCGTCGACAGGGGCACGCCGGGCTTTTCCGTCGCGCGCAAGTTGGACAAGATGGGATGGCACACGTCGGAAACCGGAGAGCTGCTCTTTGAAGGCTGCCGGCTCCCAGCGGAGCAGCTCCTGGGCCGGGAGCAGCAAGGCTTCTATTATGTCATGGAGGACTTCAATCTGGAGCGGGTCTTCCTGGCCGCGCAGTGCGTGGGGCTGGGCGAAGCGGCCTACGAGGCGGCCCGGGACTACGCCCTGGCTCGCCGGCAGTTTGGCCGGCCCATCGTGGCTTTCCAGGCGGTGCGCCACCAGCTGGTGGAAATGTACGCGCAGGTGGAGCAGGCGCGGCTCTTGCTGTACCAGGCCTGCGGGGCGTACCAGGACGGGGGCGGGGACCGGGTGCTGGCCGCGTCTTTGGCCAAGTGGGTCGCGTCGGAGATGGTCAACCGGGTTACCGGCCAGGCGGTGCAAATCCACGGTGGCTACGGCTACGTCACTGACTACCCCGTGGAGCGGTACTACCGGGACGCGCGGGTCTACACCATCGGTGGCGGCACGTCGGAGATTCAAAAGGAGATTATGGCGCGGCGGCTTGGTTTGGCCGTACCAGAAGCCCGGGACGAAAAGGGCGCTTCGAAAGGACATCCCTGAGCAGGAAGGCATCGGCCGCCGTCGAACCACTAGGAAAGACCTGCGGGAAGGGGGTGGAGCGCGGGTGACTGAAACCTGCGTCTTCTGCCGGATCGTGAGGGGCGAGTTGCCCAGCGACCGAGTGTATGAAGACGACCGCGTCATCGCGTTTCGCGACATCAACCCCCAAGCCCCGGTGCATGTGCTCATCATACCCAGGCAACACATCGCTTCCCTGGCGGAGCTGGGGCCCGGCGACACGGAGCTGGCCGGGCACCTGCTGCAGGTGACGCGAAACCTGGCCGAACAGTTGAATATCCGGGAATCGGGCTACCGCGTGGTGACCAACTGCGGCCCGGATGGTGGTCAGGTCGTCTTTCACCTGCATTTCCACCTCCTGGGCGGCAAACCTCTAGGGCGGTTTGCGTAAAGGCCCGCGGTGCACATCTGGCGCCAGAGAGGGGGTAGCCCGGAGCCATGGCCGAAGTGCGCGTCGGGAAGAACGAGAGCCTGGACAAGGCCCTGCGCCGGTTCAAGAAGCTCAGCCGCCGGGAAGGCATCCAGTCGGAGCTGCGCAAACGGGAACACTACGACAAGCCCAGCGTGAGGCGGAAGAAGAAGGCGGCCGCCGCACGCAAGCGCCGCAAGTGACAGGCGGGCCACGGGACGAGGAGGGGGAGGCCGGAAGGGCCTCCCTTTTTTCCGCCAAGTTCCGCCCCAGCCCGTCGGCGGCGGCGGCCGAGGAAGGGACCCGGTCGCTGGGCCGGACCGTGGAACGGGGGAGGGGCCGTGGGCATAAGCCGTTGGTTGGGCCTGGTGTTGGGCCTGCTCTTGGGCGTCTACGGGGGCGGCGGGTTTGGCCAGCCGGCGGCGCCCCAGGTGGTCGTCATCCCTATCACCGGGACCATCGATGAGGGACTGGCCGCCTTCGTGGAGCGGGCGGTGGCAGCCGCAGCCAGCGCCGGAGCCGACGCGATCCTGATCGAGGTCAATACCTTTGGCGGCCGGGTCGACTCGGCTACCGGCATCCGCGACGCCCTCTTGGGCGCGGGGCGGCCGGTGCTGGCCTTTGTCCGGGAACGGGCGTGGTCCGCGGGAGCCCTCATCACCTTGGCCGCGGAGAAGATCGCCATGGCGCCGGGCAGCAGCCTGGGCGCGGCCGAACCCCGGCCGGCGGAGGAAAAGACCATCTCGGCCCTGAGGGCCGAGTTCGAGGCCACCGCGGAGCGCCACGGGCGGGATCCCCGGGTCGCGGCGGCCATGGTGGATCAGCGCATCGAGATCGAGGGGCTGGTGGCCGCCGGCGAGATCTTGACCCTGTCCGCCGCCCGGGCCTACGACATCGGGTTCGTGGATCTTGTGGCTGACAGCCGGGACGCGGTGCTGGCGGCCTTCGGGTTTCCCGGCGCGGTGGTGGAAGAACTGGCTCCCAACTGGGCAGAGCGGGTGGCGCGGTTTCTGACGGATCCCGTTATCAGCTCCCTGCTGCTCACCTTGGGCATGCTGGGCCTGTGGGCCGAAATCACCACCCCAGGCTGGGGCGTGCCCGGCACCGCGGGATTGGCCGCCTTGGCGCTGTTTTTTGGCGCGCGCCTGATCACCGGCCTCGCGGGGCTGGAAGTCGTGCTCCTGTTCCTATTGGGCGTCGGCCTGCTTTTGCTGGAGATCCTAGTGATTCCGGGCTTTGGCATTGCGGGCATCGGGGGCCTGGTGGCCATCTTTGCCAGCCTGTACTTGTCCTTTCCGGACGCGGCCACCGCGTTCACCGCCATCGGCGCCGCGACCCTGGCCACCGTCGTCTTTGCTATCCTGCTGCTGCGGCGGATGCCCAAGACCGGGCTCTGGCGGCGCCTCGCCTTGGAAACCAAGCTGGAGGATGTGGGCGTGCCGGAGGACGATCCCGACCATCCCGTGGTCCGCGTGGGCGCCCTCGGCCGGGCCTTAACGCCCCTGCGCCCGGCCGGCACCGTCGAGATAGAGGGCGTGCGGGTGGATGCCGTGTCCGACGGCGAGTTTGTCCCGGCGGGCACCGCGGTGGTCGTGGTCCGGGTGGTGGGGGGCCGGGTGACGGTGCGGGCCCACCGCGACTGAGGGCCTGGGCCTGTCCGGCGGGCGGGAGAGCGGGGGCTGCAAGGGTAACATGAGCATGAGAATACGAGGCTGTGGCAATGGCCTGTGGGGAGGCTGAGACCGTGGAACTGGCGACCATGTCGGGACTGTTGCTCTTCCTGCTGGCGATCATTTTTGTCATCGTGTTCTTCAACTTCATTCCGGTGGGGCTGTGGATCTCCGCCTGGGCGTCGGGCGTGCGGGTGGGCATCCTGCAGCTGGTGGGGATGCGCCTGCGCCGGGTGCCACCGGCGAAAATCGTGCTGCCGCTGATCAAGGCGGTGAAGGCCGGGCTGGACGTGGCCATCGACAAGCTGGAAGCCCACTACCTGGCCGGCGGCAACGTGGACCGGGTGGTGGATGCCCTGATCGCCGCCCACCGGGCCCAGATCGAGTTGAGCTTTGAGCGGGCTGCGGCCATCGATCTGGCCGGCCGGAATGTGCTGGAAGCGGTGCAGGTGAGCGTCAACCCCCGGGTCATTGAGACGCCCGTCATCTCCGCGGTGGCGAAAAACGGCATCGAGCTCAAGGTCAAGGCCCGGGTGACGGTGCGGGCCAACATTCAGCGCCTGGTGGGCGGCGCCGGCGAAGAGACCATCGTGGCCCGGGTGGGCGAAGGCATTGTCACCACCGTCGGGTCGTCGGCCAGCCACGAGGAAGTGCTGGAGAACCCGGACTTGATTTCCAAGACGGTGTTGGAAAAGGGCCTAGACGCGGGCACCGCCTACGAGATCTTGTCCATCGACATCGCCGACGTGGACGTGGGCCGCAACATCGGGGCTCAGCTGCAGATCGACCAGGCGGAAGCCGACAAGAACATCGCCCAGGCCAAGGCGGCGGAGCGGCGCTTTGCCGCCCTGGCCCGGGAGCAGGAAATGCGGGCGATGGTGGAAGAGATGCGGGCCCGGGTGGTGGAAGCCGAAGCCGAAGTGCCCAAGGCGCTGGCCGCGGCCCTGCGGGAAGGGCGCCTGGGCGTGTTGGATTACTACGCCATGCGCAATCTCATCGCCGACACCGAGATGCGCCAGGCCATCAGCCGGGGCGGGGAGGCCCCTGAGCCCAAGCCGGGCGGTGAAGCCCCCAAAGGATCCCGGTGAGAGCCGGTGGAGAAACCGATACGGGGGAATGGGACGGCGCCGGCCGGGGAGGTGAGGCATTGTGCCCCTGGATGAGCTTTTGGCCCTGTTGTTTGCTTTCTACATTCTGAGCTGGGTCATGGCGGCCCTGGCGCGCCGCCGGCCCGGGCCCGGCGGCGGGTCCGCCGGGGACGACGGGGCGGGGCCCGAAGACATCTTGGACATGGACGAACTGGAGCGGCGGCTGCGCCGGGCCCGGGAGGAGATGCTGCGCCCGCCGCCGGCCGGCCCGGATGAGGGGCCGCCGCCGGTGATCCCGCGGCCTGCCGCCCCCGGGGAGTGGCCGCTGGGGGTGCCGTCCCCGCGGCCAGCGGCGGAAACGCCGGCTCGGACAGCGCCGGCTCCGGCGGCGCCGGTTCCCGTGGGGGCGCCCGCCCAAGGCGGGGCAGAGAGGCCCCGGATGCCCGCGGCGATGCGGCGCCCCGCCACCCGGCCCACGGTACGGCCATCCCGCCCCGACGAGGTTTTTGATGACCTGACGCTGGCCGCAGGTGACTGGGGCGCGGGCGCCGCGGATATCCCGCTGGGCGCGGACGTCCTGGACATCCCGGACATCGCGGGGAGCGGGGGCGCCTTGACGGACGGTCCGCTGCGCGGCCAGCCGCCGGCCGCCCCTGGGGCCGGGGAACGGCGGGCTGCGCCCGGGCAGCTGCCCCCCGCGGCCGCGGCGCTGCTCGCGCGGGGGCAGCCGTGGCTGGCGGCGGTAGTCCTCAAGGAGGTGTGGGATGCTCCCCGGGCCCTGCGGCCCCATCGGGCCTGGCCCAGGGGGCATCCGCAGGTCTAGCCGGCGCGCCCGCGGCATAGGGTGTCCCGGGAGGGACGGCCGTGGGACGGCAGCGCGGCAGCGTGGCAGAGCGCCTGGTGCGGGCCTTGGAGCTGCCCCAGGATATCGTTTTCAACCTGCCCAAGACGACGCTCATCGGCGATGTGCAGATGCTGGTGGAGAACCATCAAGGGCTGCTCAAGTACACGCCCCGCGAAATCCGGATTCGCACCACCCAGGGTGAGCTGGTCGTGACGGGCAGCCGCCTCGCCATCGGCAGCATTCTCCCTCAGGAACTGGTGGTGGACGGGCGCATCCTCCAAGTGCAGCTGCACCGCTGAGGAGGCCCGCCCCGGCCTATGCGCGCCCTGTCGTCCCTGTTCAGAGGATATGTTATAATCAGAGCAAAGGGTGGCCGCCTCGAAGCGTTCGTAAACCGGGCCGTCGCCCAGGGGATCGCCCTGTGGCGGCTGGAGCGGGTGGCCCCGCACCTCCTGGTGGCCCGGGTGGCGGCGTCCGACTTCCCGCGGGTGGCCAGGGCGGGCCGGCGGCTGGGAGTGCACGTGGTCATCCTGCACAAGGCCGGCCTGCCGTTTTTGTTGCTGCGGGCTGGACGCCGGCCCGCCTTCGTGGCCGGCGGGGCGCTGCTGGCCGCCCTGCTGTACGTGCTGGGCCAGTTCGTCTGGTTCGTGCGGGTGGAGGGTGTCCAGGCCTTGCCGCCGCACCGCCTGTTGGCGGTGGCGGCCGAGGCGGGCTTGCGCCCGGGCGTTTTGCGGGACCTGGTGCGGCGGGACGTGGTGGAGCGGCGGCTGTACCTGGAGATCCCCCAGTTGGCCTGGACGGCGGTGGAGATCCGGGGCACGGTGGCCACCGTCCGGGTGGTGGAGCGCACCGAACTGGAGGCCGGCCAGCGGCAGCCGGGCCATATCGTGGCCGTACGCGACGGTGTGGTGGAACAGGCGGCCGCGCTGCGGGGCGAAGTGCTGGTGACCCCCGGGGAAACGGTGCGGGCGGGCCAGCCCCTCATCAGCGGCATGCTGCCGCCGGGCAGCGCGGAGTACCAGGAGCACATCGCCCGGGGTCAGCTGCCCTACGTGCGGGCCGCCGGCGTCGTGCGGGGCCGCACGTGGTACCGGGGGCTGGCGGAGGCGCCGCTTGTGCGGGTCGTAGAGGAGGATACGGGCAGGCGGCACCGCTACGGGATCCTCCGCCTGGGCCGGTGGCAACTGCGCCTGGGCCGCACCGCGGCCCCCTTTGCCGCGGCCCGGTGGGAGGAGCACACCCGGTCGCTGGCCGCCCTACCCGGGCTCTCGTGGACGTGGCATGTGGCCTACGAAGTCCGGCGGTGGGAGGAACCCGTGGGCGCGGCCCAGGCCCGGGCCGAAGCGGTGGCCCAGGCCCGCGCCCAGGCGGCGGCGCAGCTGCCGGCCGGGGGCGAAATTCTGGACGAGCAGGTAACCGTCACCGAGGACCGGTCCGCGGGTGTGGTGCGGGCCCTGGTCACGCTGGAGGTCCTGCAGGATCTGGGCCGGTTTGCGCCCATCGGCGCCGGCCCGGACGGCCAAGACGGCTGACTTCCGGGGAGGGATACGGACCAGCTTTGAGCAAACCGTTGATGGAAGCCGCCTTCGCGGTGGAGGACAACTCCGCGGCCCTGGGCGTCTTTGGCGAGCGGGATGAGCACCTGCGCACCATCGAGCGGGCCCTGGGGGTAACCATCGTGCCCCGGGGCAACGCCCTCGCCATCAGTGGAGAGCCGGCCGCCGTGGACCAGGCTCTGCGGGTGCTGCGGGATTTGGCGGAACTATGCCGGACGCGTCCTTACCTGACGGCCCAGGAGGTCCGCTACGCCCTGCGGCTGGCCGCGGGGGGCGCCGGCGCCACGCTGGCAGACATCCAGCGGGATGTGGTGGTGGTGACGGCCCGCGGGCGGCCGGTGACGCCTCGCACCTTGGGGCAAAAGCTGTACGTGGACGCCATGCGGCGCCACAGCCTCGTCTTTGCCATCGGGCCCGCGGGGACCGGCAAGACGTACCTCGCGGTGGCGGTGGCCGTGGCCGCCCTGCGGGCCCGGTCGGTGGCCCGTCTCGTCCTGACCCGGCCCGCGGTGGAAGCCGGGGAGCGCCTCGGTTTCCTCCCGGGGGATCTGCAGGATAAAGTGGATCCCTACTTGCGGCCTTTGTACGATGCCTTGTACGATATTGTCGGTGCGGAGGCGTTCCAGCGCCAGGTGGAGCGGGGCGTCATCGAGGTGGCTCCCCTGGCCTACATGCGGGGCCGGACCCTGGAGGACGCCTTTGTCATCCTGGATGAGGCGCAAAATACGACGCCCGAACAGATGAAGATGTTTCTTACCCGCATGGGCCTCCGCTCCCGCATGGTGGTCACGGGGGACTTGACGCAGATCGACTTGCCCCCGGGCCAGATGTCGGGGCTGGCCCATGCCCGGGCCGTGCTGGCCGACACGGGCATTCCCTTTGTGGATTTGTCCGACGCGGATGTCGTCCGGCACGAGCTGGTGCAAAAGATCGTCCGCGCCTACGAGCGGGCGGAGCAGCGCGGCTTGCGGGCTCGGCCGGCGGGCCGGGCCCCCGAGCCGGGAGATGAGGAGTATGACCAAGAAACCTGACGGTACCGGAGTCCACGATCCGGCCCGCAAAGGAGGCGCCCACCGGGTGTGGGCGTCTTTGCGCGCGGGCCTGTGGGAGCCGGTGCACGGCTTTTTCTCCCGGTCCAGCCGGGCCCGGCGGGTCCTGTTGGCCGCCGTGATGTTTGCGGTACTGCTGGCGGTGATGGCCGCCGACAAGGCGCCTGACGTGCTGGACTGGCAAGTGGGCGACGTGGCCACCCGGGACGTGGCCGCGCCCCGGGACGTGGTGGACCGCTACCGCACAGAGCAGCTGCGGGAGCAGGCGGCCCGGGAGGCGGTGCGGCAGGCCGAGCTGGACCCTGTGAACTGGGAAATTAATCCCGCCGAAGCCCTGCGGGCCGAGGAGCGGGTTAAGGCCATTTTCCAGATACTGTGGGCGGTGCGGGCCCGGGCCGGGGTCGAGCTGGGCGGCGAGCCCGGCGGGGGAGCGCCCCCGGAGCCTGGGGCCACCGCACCCGGAGCCGGCGGGGAACCGGACGCCGCGGCCGGCGCTGCGGCACCGGCCGATGACGGGGCCGGAGACACCGGGGCGGCGGGCGACGCCCTTTCGCCGGAGGTCGCCGAGCCGGCGCCGTCCGTCGCCCTGCCCCCCGAGCTGGTGGAGGAGCTGCTGGCCGAGGCCGAGGCGCTCTTGGCCGAGCAGGGTATGCCCCTCGGGCGTGACGTCCTGGCCTACGGGTTGACGCGGGACGACGGTGCCCTCGCGGCCCTGGAGGAGCGCACCCTGCGGGTGGTGGCCGATGTGATGCTGCGCCGCCGCATCAGCGCCGAAGACCTGGAGCGGGAGCGGGAAGCGGTGGCGGCCGAACCGCAGGTGGCGACCCTGTCCGGGGAGGAGCAGGCCTTCGTGGCCGAGGTGGTGCGCGCGGTCCTGCGCCCTAACCTGATCCCAAGTCCGGAGCGCATCGAGCGGGCCCGGCAGGAAGCGATGCGGGCCGTGGCCGAGGTGCGGGTCCGGGAAGGCCAGATCATTATCCGCCGCGGCGACCCGGTGACCGTGGAACATATCATGCTGCTGCAGGATCTGGGCATGCTGGACGGCCGCTACAGCTACGGCCAGCTGGCCGGCGACGCGCTGCTGCTGCTGCTCCTGTTTGCCATGGTCGGGGTGTACCTCAACCAGCACCGGCGGGACATCCTCACCAACGAGAAGCAGCTGGCCCTGCTGGGCCTCATCGTGCTGCTGGTGGTCGGTTTGGCCAAGGTGGGCACCTTCATCCCCTGGGACGGCACGGCGCTGCTGGTGCCCGTGGGGCTCGCGGGCCTGCTGGTCACGCTCCTTTTGGATTCCCGGCTGGCCATGCTGGTGACCGTCGTCCTGGCCATCCTGTTGGCCGCGCTGTTTGGGTTTGATGGACGCTACTTTGTGGTGGCTGTCGGCGGGGGCGTGGCGGGCGTGTACAGCGTTTCCCGGGTCAGCCAGCGGTCGGATCTGACTCGCGCCGGCCTCATCGTGGGCGGGGCGTGCTTCCTGACCATGATCGCCCTGGGGCTGCTGCGCAGCGAGATGTTTCTCATCCAGTACTCGTTTTTGGGGCTCCTCAACGGCCTTGTGTCCGCGGTGGGCACCATCGGGCTGTTGCCCTACCTGGAGACGCTGTTTGGCATCACCTCCTCCATCCGCCTCCTGGAGCTGTCCAATCCCAACCACCCGCTGCTGCGCAAGCTCCTGATGGAGGCGCCGGGCACGTACCACCACAGCATTCTGGTGGGCAACCTGGCAGAGGCCGCCGCGGAGGCCATCGGCGCGGATCAGCTGCTGGTGCGGGTGGGGGCCCAGTACCACGACATCGGCAAGACCAAGCGGCCCTACTTCTTCGTGGAGAACCAGTTTGGAGGGGACAACCCCCACGACAAGATTTCGCCGACCTTGAGCACGTTGATCATCATCTCCCACGTGCGGGACGGCGTGGAACTGGCCAAGGAGTACCAGCTGCCCGAGGTCATCGTGGACTTTATCCGGGAACACCACGGCACCGACCTGGTGAAGTATTTCTACCAAAAGGCGGTGGAAAACGCCAAGGGCGAGCCCGTGGACGAGCTGGACTTCCGCTATCCGGGGCCGCGGCCCCAGTCCAAGGAAACCGCGGTGGTCATGCTGGCCGACGCGGTGGAGGCGTCGGTGCGGTCCTTGGGGCGGCCGACGCCAGGCCGCATCGAGGGCCTGGTGCGGCGCATTATCAAGGAGCGGCTGGAAGCGGGCGAGCTGGACGAAAGCGACTTGACCCTCAAGGACCTGGACAAGATCGCGGAAGCTTTTGTGCGGGTCTTGACGGGCATCTACCACAAGCGGGTCGAATACCCCGACATGAGCGCCAAGGAACAGGAGTTGAAGCGGCTCAAGGAGCGGCGGCGCGCCGGCCGGGAAGCGCCCCAGGCCGCCCACGACGGTGTGCCCGACGCCCTACCGCCCGGCGGACAGCCCGCCCCGCAGCCCGCTTCGCAGTCGGGCTCGCACCAAAGCGCACAGGTGGGATAGACGGCCATGGACGTGGTGGTGACCAAACGCACGGCGGCCCCGCTGCCCGAGGGCGCCGCCCGGCAGCTGGCCGCGGCGGGGCGGGCGGCCTTGGCCGCGGAAGGCATGCCCGACGGGGTCGAGGTGTCGGTCACGCTGGTGGACGACGAGGAGATCCGGACTCTCAACCGGGACTACCGGGGCCAGGACGCGCCTACCGATGTGCTGTCCTTTCCCCTCTGGGAGCCCGATGAGATCGCGGCCCTGCGCCTTGACCCCCAGCGGTGGCCCGAGCGGCCGCTGCTCTTGGGCGATGTGGTCATCTCCGTGGAAACCGCGGTCCGCCAGGCCGAGGAATACGGCCACGGCCTGGAGCGGGAGCTGGGGTATCTGTGCGTCCACGGGGTGCTCCACTTGCTGGGTTACGACCACCAGGAGGAGGCGGCCCGGGCCGTCATGCGGGCCCGGGAAGAGGCCATTTTGTCCCAGCTGGGCCTGGCCCGCTGACACAGGAGGCGGCTGCCGGTGAAGCGCACATGAGCCCCATGCGGGCCCGCACGTTGGGCGAGAGCTTTCGGTACGCTTTCGCGGGCGTAGCCTACGCCTGGCGCACCCAGCGCAACCTGCGCGTTCACGCCGCGGCGGCGGTGGTGGTGCTCCTGCTGGCGTGGGCCGTGGGGGCGACGGGCGGGGAGCTGGCGCTCTTGGTGCTCACCATCGGCATGGTGGTGGCCGCGGAGCTGTTCAACACGGCCATCGAGGCCGTGGTCGATCTGGTGACCGAGGCGTACCATCCCCTGGCCGCGGTGGCGAAAAACGTGGCAGCGGGAGCGGTGCTGGTGCTGGCCGGGGTGGCGGTGGTCATCGGCTACCTGGTCTTTGTCCCCCATCTCCCGCCGGCGCTGGCGGCGGTGCCCGTGGGGGGTTGGGCGGCGGCGCTGGTGCTGGCGCCCCCGGCAGTCATCACAAGGAGGGTGATCACGGTGCAGGAGACGGATAGGCAGCCGGTTTCCGGTCTGACGGAGGCCGAGGTGGAGCAGCTGCTGGCTGCGGCCCGGGCGGTGCGGGAGCGGGCCTACGTGCCCTACTCGGGCTTCCGGGTGGGGGCAGCCTTGCTGACGGCGGGGGGCGACATCGTCGCGGGCTGCAATGTGGAAAACGCGTCGTACGGGGCCACCATCTGTGCCGAGCGGGTCGCGCTGGGCACGGCGGTGGCCGCCGGCCACCGGGATTTCCGGGCCCTCGCGGTGGTCACCGATGGGGACGAGCCCGCGACCCCCTGCGGCATCTGCCGGCAGAGCCTGGTGGAGTTTGCCCCTAACATGCCCGTCATCCTGGCCAACCTCCAGGGCCGGCGGCAGGTGACCACCGCGGCCGAGCTGTTGCCGGGCGCTTTTCGATTGCCTGCCCGCGAAGGGAAAGGCTAAGCTGTGGGAGGAATGGATTCCCGCGTGGGGGAAAGGAACGTCTTCCGAGAGGCTTCCTCGGCCAAGGGCTTCCGCTCTGGGTTCGCCGCCATCATCGGGCGGCCCAACGTGGGCAAATCCACGTTGCTCAACTGTATTGTCGGCGCCAAGGTGGCCATCGTCTCGGACAAGCCCCAGACGACCCGCCACCGCATTCAGGCCGTCTTGACCCGGCCCGATGCCCAGGTGGTGTTCATCGACACCCCGGGCCTGCACAAGCCCAAGCACCGGCTGGGCGACTATATGGTCCGGGTGGCGCGGGCCACGTGGTCCGAAGTGGACGTCATCCTCTGGGTGGTGGACGGGGCTGCGGGGGTGCGGTCCGCGGACAAGCGCATCGCTAGGGAGCTGGCGGGCATCGAGACGCCGGTGGCTTTGGTGGTCAACAAGCTGGACCTGGTCGAGGATAAAGCAGCCGCGGTAGCCGCCTTTGCCGAGCTGGGAACCTTTGCCCACGTGGCGCCCGTGTCGGCCGTCACAGGGGAAGGCACCGCCGAGCTGGTGGACTGGATCGTGGCCCGCCTGCCGGAGGGACCCAAGTACTTTCCCGACGAATGGCTCACCGACCGGCCCGAGGAGTTCCTCATCGCGGAGCTCATCCGGGAACAGGTCTTTCACCACACCCAGGAGGAAGTGCCCCACTCGGTGGCGGTGGTGGTGGAGGCGATGCGCCGCCGGCCGGACCGGGATCTGGTGGATGTGCAGGCCACCATCCTGGTGGAACGGGAAAGCCAGAAGGGCATCATTATCGGCCAGGGCGGGCGCATGCTCAAAGAGATCGGCCGCCTGGCCCGCATGGAGATCGAAGCCCTTTTGGGCAGCCAGATCAACCTGCAGCTGTGGGTCAAGGCGAAGCCGGGCTGGCGGGACCGCCCCGGGTCGCTTCAGGAACTGGGGTACCGTTGACCCTCAGGGGGAAACCGCAATGCTGGTCAGCGACTTCGACTACGACCTGCCGCCGGCCCTCATCGCCCAGCAGCCGGTGGAGCCCCGGGACGCGGCGCGCCTATTGGTGGTGCACCGGGACAGCGGGAAACTGGAGCACCGGGTGTTCCGGGACTTGCCCGCGTATTTGCGGGCGGGCGACGTGCTGGTCCTCAACGACACCAGGGTCTTGCCCGCGCGCCTTTTGGGCGCCAAGGAGACCACTGGAGGGCGGGTAGAAGTGCTGCTCCTGCGGCGGCACGGGCCCGACACGTGGGAGGCTCTGGTGCGGCCGGGCCGGCGGGTGCCGGTAGGTACCCGCATCGTCTTTGCCGGCGGCCGGCTCGCGGCCGTCGTGCTGGACCGCACCGCCGCCGGAGGCCGCCTCCTGCGCTTTGAACCGGCCGACGATCTGGACGCCCGCCTGGCGGAGCTGGGCCAGGTGCCGCTGCCGCCCTACATCCGCGAGCCGCTGGCGGACCCCGAGCGCTACCAAACCGTCTATGCCCGGGAAGCGGGGTCAGCGGCCGCCCCCACGGCCGGCCTGCATTTTACGCCGGCCCTGCTGGAGCGCCTCAGGGCCCAGGGGGTGCTCCTGGTGCACCTCACCTTGCACGTGGGCTTGGGCACCTTTCGGCCCGTGCAGGTCGAACGGGTGCAGGACCACCGGATGCACGCCGAGTTCTACGCGGTCCCGGCCGAGACCGCAGCCGCCGTGAACGAAGCCAAGGAGGAAGGGCGCCGGGTGGTGGCCGTAGGCACCACCGCGGCCCGCACCTTGGAAGCTGTCGCGGACGATGAGGGCCGCGTGGAGGCTGGCGAGGGCTGGACCGATCTGTTCATTTATCCGGGCTACCGGTGGAAGGTGGTGGACGCTCTGGTGACCAACTTCCACCTGCCCCGTTCCACGCTCCTCATGCTGGTCAGCGCGTTTTTGGGGCGGGAGCGGACCCTGGCCGCGTATCAAGAGGCCGTGGAGCGGGGATACCGGTTTTTTAGCTTCGGCGACGCGATGCTGATCCTGTAGCGCGGCCGGGCCCCAGGAAGCGGCTTTTGCCGCTGGCAAGCAGAGGGAGGAAAGGAGACGGGCCGCCATGGCCATCAAATTCCGGGTGGAGACTACCTGCCCCGCCACGGGGGCCCGCGCCGGACGGCTCAGCACGCCCCGGGGCGAGCTGGAGACGCCCGTATTTATGCCCGTGGGCACCCAGGCGTCGGTGAAGACCATGACGCCCCATGAGGTGGAGGCCATCGGCTTCCGGATCATCCTGGCCAACACGTATCACTTGTACCTGCGCCCGGGCGCGGATTTGGTGGAGGAGGCGGGGGGCTTGCACCGGTTCATGAACTGGCCCCACAGCATCCTTACCGACAGCGGCGGCTTCCAGGTGTTCAGCCTGGCCCGGCTGCGCAAGATCGAGGAGGCGGGCGTCACCTTCCAGTCCCACCTGGACGGTTCCCGGCATTTCATCAGCCCCGAAAAGTCCATCGCCATCCAGGAACAGCTGGGGGCGGACATCATCATGTGCTTTGACGAATGCCCGCCTTATCCGTGCGACTACGACTACGCCCGCCGCTCCATGGAGCTGACCCACCGCTGGGCAGCCCGCTGCCAGGCCGCCCACCGGCGCCGGGACCAGGCCCTCTTTGGCATCGTGCAGGGCAGCGTCTACCCGGAGCTGCGGGCGGAGAGCGCCCGCACCTTGACGGAGATGGATTTTCCCGGCTATGGCATCGGCGGCCTGAGCGTGGGAGAACCCAAGGAAAAGATGTTGGAAATGCTGGACGTGGTCCACGGCCTGCTGCCCCGGGACAAGCCCCGCTACCTGATGGGCGTCGGCGCGCCCGACGATTTGGTGGAGGGCGTGGCCCGGGGGGTGGACATGTTCGACTGCGTCTTGCCCACCCGCATCGGCCGCCACGGGACGGTGTTTACCCGCACCGGCACCATCATCGTGCGGGACGCCCGCTATGCCCGGGACTTTGGTCCGCTGGATCCGGATTGCGGCTGCTACGTTTGCCAAAACTACACCCGCGCCTACATCCGCCACCTGTTCAAGAGCGGCGAAGTGCTGGCCCTGCGCTTGGCCACCTGGCACAACCTGGCTTTCTTGCACCGGCTGATGGAGGAAATGCGGGCGGCCATCCGGCAGGGCACGTTCCCTGCCTTCCGCACGGAGTTTTTGCGCATGTACCGGCGGGCAGGAACGTCCGGGGACCCGTCGAAAGGCGATTAGGAGTTTACATGCCCCCAAGAGAGGTGTGAACCACGGATGGTGTTTCTGCAGGCGGAGACGAGCGCGGGGATGTTGGGCCCGCTTTTGCCTTTCATCCTCATGATCGCCGTGTTCTACTTTTTCCTCATCCGGCCCCAACAGCAGCAGCAGCGGAAACGCAAGGAAATGCTGGACAGCCTGAAGGCCGGCGACAAGGTGATCACCGTGGGCGGCATCCACGGAGAGATCACCGCCGTCAAGGACGACACGGTGCAGCTGCGCATCGCGGACAAGGTGGAGATCCGCATGAGCCGGCAAGGCATCGGGCACGTGAAGGGCCGGGAGTAGGGGAAAGGCCAGGATGGTGCCCATGGAAACCGGAGCCGGGGGAAAGCAGGCGCCGGTCACCCTGGAGGCGGTGCGGGCGCACCCCCGCGTCGGCGCCTTCATCCGGCAGGCGGACGCCCACTTGGCCGCGCTGGGGTTCACCGAGCACGGTGAACGCCACTGCAGCTTGGTAGCCAACATCGCCCACAACGTGGTGGCGCGCCTGGGCTACTCCCCCCGGGAGGCGGAGCTGGCGGCCATCGCCGGGTATACCCACGACATCGGCAACGTGGTGGGGCGAGCCGGCCACGCCCTGACCGGGGCGGTGCTCATGGCGCCCATTCTGGACGAGCTGGGCATGCCGCCCCACGAAACGGCCATCATCCTGGGCGCCATCGGCAACCACGAGGAGGCCCACGGCCACCCCGTCAACCGGGTGTCCGCGGCGTTGATTTTGGCCGACAAGAGCGACGTCCACCGCACCCGGGTCCGCAACCGGGACCCGGCCACCTTTGACATCCACGACCGGGTCAATTACGCGGTGGTGCGCTCCTTTTTGCACGTGGATGGGTCCGCCCGCGCCATTACCCTGGAGCTGACCATCGAGCAGCAGGCCACCTCGGTGATGGAGTACTTCGAAATTTTCCTGCAGCGGATGATCATGTGCCGCCGGGCAGCCGAGTTTCTCGGCTGCCGGTTTCACCTGGTGGCCAACGGGGCGCGGCTGGCGTAGACGAGCAACCGGTGCCAAGGGGCGGCGGCCGTTTGGAAGTTGTCGAAATTGACAGGCCCCGGGGCCGGGATTATAATGGGCGCGTATGTCTTGAGGAGCGCCTGATGCCGGTTTCCGCCGGCTGGGCGCCCGCGGACCCGGGACCGCGAGGGCCCCGCGGCCAGCGAGGGAGGAACCGAGCTTGCCCCGCGCGAACGTCCTGCGAATCTTGGTAATCCTGGTCATCCTCGCCGCGACGGGCGGAGTTCTCTACCGCTTCCCTATGCAGTTGGGTTTGGATCTGCAAGGCGGCGTCCATATCGTCCTGGAAGCCCGGGAAACCGGCGCTGCGCCCGTGACCGCCGAGGCGCTGGAGCGGGCCATGGCCATTATCGACCGGCGTATCAACGCCTTGGGCGTGGCCGAACCCGTCATCCAGCGGGAAGGGGCCCGGCGCATCGTAGTGGAGCTGCCCGGCGTCACCGACCAGCAGCAGGCGGTGGAACTCATCGGCCGGACGGCTCTCTTGGAGATCAAAGATCCCCTGGGCCGCACGGTGCTCACGGGCGCGGACCTGGCCGACGCCCGCCTGGGCCTGGACCAGTTTGGGCGGCCCGCGGTGGACGTGGAGTTTACGCCTGAGGGGGCGGCCCGCTTTGCCCAGCTGACCACCTTGTACGTGGGCCAGCAGATTCCGCACCTTTTGGACGGGGAGCTGCTGGTGGCGCCGGTGGTGCAGGAGCCCATCACGTCAGGCCAGGGCCAGATCACAGGGGGATTCACCCACGAGGAGGCCCGCCATTTGGCCATCCTGCTCAAGGCCGGATCCTTGCCGGTGCCCCTGGATGTGGTGGAAATGCGCAATGTGGGGCCTACCCTGGGCCAGGAATCCATCGACCGCAGCCTCAAGGCCGGCATCGCGGGGCTGGTGCTGGTGGTCCTCTACATGATCATCTACTATCGCCTGCCGGGTCTGCTGGCCGACGTGGCTCTGGGCGTCTACGTCATGCTGGTGCTGGCCTTGTTGGCGGGCCTGGGGGCCACCCTGACGCTGCCGGGCATCGCGGGGCTGATCCTGTCGGTGGGCATGGCGGTGGACGCGAACGTCATCATCTACGAGCGCATCAAGGACGAGCTGCGGGCCGGCAAGCGGGTGCGGGCCGCTATCCGGGCCGGTTTTAGCCGGGCCTTCCGGGCCATCCTGGATGCCAACATCACCACCCTCATCGCGGCCGGCGTCCTGTTTTACCTGGGCACAGGGCCGGTGAAGGGCTTTGCCGTGACCTTGAGCCTGGGGGTGCTGGCCAGCATGTTCACGGCCATCGTCGTCACCCGCTGGCTGCTGGTGGCCGCGGTAGACGCCAATCCCCAGGGCGCAGCCCGTTACTTCGGCGTCGGGGAGGCAGCCTGACCCCATGGCACGGACACGCTTCAACTTTATGCGCTACGGCAAGGCCACCCTGACCTTGTCGGCGGTGCTGGTCCTTTTGAGCTTGCTGAGCATCGCCGGGCGGGGGTTCAATTTCGGCATCGACTTCACGGGCGGCACCTTGATCGAGCGGCAGTTCAACCGGCCGGTCACCGCCGATGAGGTGCGGGCGGTGTTGACCGGCGCGGCCCTAGCCGACCTCGACCTGGGCGCCGCGGTCATCCAGCCTTTGGACGATCCCCGGGACGTGCTCATCCGGACCCGGCCCCTGACCAACGACCAAATCGAGCGGGTGGACGGGGCCTTGGCGGAGGCGTTGGGCGGGGTGGAGATCCGCCGCACCGAGCTGGTGGGGCCCGTCATCGGCGCCGAGTTGGTCCGCCGGGCCCTCCTGGCGGTGGCCTTTGCGTCCCTAGGGATTTTGGTTTACGTCTGGTTCCGGTTTGAGTTCAAGTTCGCGGTGGCGGCCATCGCTGCGCTGCTCCACGACGCCATCGTGTCGGCCGGCGTGGTTTCCCTTCTGGGCGTCGAAGTCAACAGCCCCTTCATCGCCGCGATCTTGACGGTGGTGGGCTACTCCCTCAACGCCACCATCGTCATCTTCGACCGGGTGCGGGAAAATCTGCAGCTGCGCAAGAACGAATCCTTGGTGGAGCTGATCAACCGCAGCCTCAACGAGACCTTGGCCCGCACCGTCAATACCAGCCTCACCACGCTGCTGGTGGTGGCCACCCTCTTTGTCTTTGGCGGCTCGACCTTGCGGGATTTCATCCTGGTGCTGCTGGTGGGCTTGTCGGTGGGCACCTACTCCTCGATCTTCGTGGCCAACCCCTTGTGGCTGGCGCTGAAGGGGCGGGAGAAGCGCGAGGGAGCTGAGGTGAGCCCGGCCCCCGTCCGGTAGGCGGTGACAAGTGTGCCCTTGGGCTTCATGCAGCGGCGCTACCGGCACTGGCGCCGCTACCGGCAAGTGGTCGAGGTCCTCCTGCGCCACGGCTTCGGCTACGCTCTGGACCAGTTGGACCTTCAAGACTTGGTGCCCTTTGGCCGCCGGGTGCTGCCGCCCGCTCCCCCTGAGCAGACCCGGGGCGCCCGCTTGCGTGCCGCCCTGGAAGCCCTCGGTCCCACCTTTGTGAAACTGGGACAGATCCTGAGCACCCGCCCCGACATCGTCCCCGAAGACGTCGTGGAAGAGCTGAGTCTCCTGCAGGATCACGTACCCGCGGTGCCTGTGGACCAGGTCATCCCCGTGGTGGAGGCGGAACTGGGGCGCCCCCTGTCCGAAGCCTTTGCCTCCTTTGATCCCGAACCCCTGGCTGCGGCATCCATCGGCCAGGTGCACCGGGCCACCTTGCCCGACGGCACCGGCGTGGCGGTCAAAGTGCGGCGCCCCGGCGTGGAAGAGGTCGTGGAAACCGACCTGGAGATCTTGCAGGACCTGGCCCGCCTTATTGAAGAGCGGTGGCGGCCGGAGCGGATCAGTCCCGTGGCCTTCGTGGACGAAGTCGCCCGGGTGCTGCGCCGGGAGATGGACTACCGACTGGAGGCCGGCAACATCCAGCGGTTCCGCCGCGCGTGGGCAGGCGACCCCCGGGTGCGCATCCCCCGGGTGTACTGGGACCTCACCACTTCCCGGGTCTTGGTGATGGAGTATTTGAGCGGCGTCAAGGTAGACGACCGGGCGGGACTGGAGCGGCTGGGCGTCGACCCCCGCCAGATCGCGCGCCTGGGCGCGGAAATTTTCCTCCAGCAGGTGCTCATCGACGGCGTGTTCCACGGGGATCCCCACCCGGGAAACCTGCTGGTCCTGGACGACGGCAGCCTGGGGATGCTCGACTTTGGCATTGTGGGGCGCCTGGACCAGGAGCTGCTGGACGCGGTGGCCGATCTTTTCGTGGGCGTCACCCGGCGGGATACGGAACGCATCGTGCGGGGCCTCACCCGCGTGGGGGCCGTGGGGGACGACGTGGATCCGCGGGCCCTGCGCCGGGACTTGTCGGACCTGATTGATCGGCATTACGGCAAGACGCTGCAGCAGATGGAGCTGGGGCCTATTGTCCAGGAGATCCTGCGGCTGGCCCATCGCCACCAGCTGCGCCTGCCCGAAGATTTGCTCTTGCTGGCCAAGGCCCTGGTCACCATCGAAGGGGTCGGCAAACACTTGGACCCCGATTTCAACGCCCTGGAAATTGCCGAACCCTTTGCCCGGGAACTCATGGAGCGCCAGCTGGACCCGGCCGCCGTGGCCCGCAGGGCCCTGGCCGAGGCCGGGGCCTACCTGCAGCTTTTGGGACGCCTGCCCGAACGGGTAGATGAATCGTTGTCCCGCCTGGTCCGGGGCGAGATCCAGATTCAATTTGTGCACAAGGGGCTGGACCCCACGGTCCAGCGCCTGGAGCGCACCAGCAATCGGGTGGCCATGTCGGTGGTCCTCGCGGCCCTCATCCTGGGCTCGGCCATCATCTTGCAGGCCCACGCGGGGCCCACCGTGTGGGGCGTGCCGGTGCTGGGGGTATTGGGCTTCGTCATGGCCGCCTTCCTGGGCTTGGGGCTCGTCATCGGCATCTTGCGCTCGGGGCGCTTCTGAGGGCGAGGGCAGGGAAGCGGCCCTTTTGGAGCGAAGTGCCAATCGATGCCAGCTCCCGCGGCGGGGGGACTTCACGGTGCAGCTGCTGCTCATCATCGCGCTGTTGTTCGCCCTGGCTGTGGCCGTCTTTGCGGTGCAAAACGCCGAGCCCATTACCGTCAATCTCATCCGCTGGCAACTGGAAACGTCGCTGGTGGTGGTGGTGGTCGGATCAGCGGCCGCAGGCGCGCTGGTGGCCGGCGTTTTCGGCTTCATCCGGCAAGTGCGGGCGTCTTGGCGCATCCGCCAGCTGCAAGGCCAGGTGCACCGACTGGAACAGCGGCTCAAGGCGTTGGAGCCGCCTGCCACCGACGAGGCGCAGCGGGCCGCCGACGATCCCCAGTCTTCCCCGCCTGTAGCCTAAGCGGCGCGAAACGGGTGGATCCCCATGCAATTGCACACGGTTTGGAAGATGAGTCCGGCCCCCGACGAGGCCGTGGTGGAGGGGCTGATGCGGGAGGCGGGCGTATCCCGGGTGGCCGCGCGCCTTTTGGCCGCGCGCGGGTTCACGGACCCCGCAGCGGTGCGGGCCTTTTTGCGCTCAGATCCCTCGGCCTTGCACGACCCGTGGGCGCTGCCCGACATGGCGCCCGCGGTGGAGCGGCTGGCCCAGGCCATCTCCCTGGGGGAGCCGGTGGCGATCTACGGCGACTACGATGTGGACGGCCAGACCAGTGTAGCCTTGCTGGTCCGGGCCCTGGCGGGCCTGGGCTTGCCCGTGCAGTGGTACATCCCCGAACGGCAGTCCGAGGGGTACGGCCTGCACCGGGACGCGGTGGAGCGCCTCGCGGCCCAAGGGGTGCGCCTCTTGGTTACGGTAGACTGCGGCACCCCGTCGGTGGCCGAGGTGGCCCGGGCCCGGGAACTGGGGATGGACGTCATCATTACGGATCATCACGAACCGGGGGCCGTGCTGCCCGCGGCCGCGGCCGTCATCAATCCTAAGCGGGCCGACAGCCAGTACCCTTTCCGGGAGCTCGCGGGCGTTGGGGTCGCGTACAAGCTCCTCGTGGCCCTCGGCCAGCGGTTGGGCCGGCCGCTGGTGGGGGACGATGGGCTGGGCCTGGTGGCCCTGGGCACCGTGGCCGACGTCTGTCCCCTGGTGGACGAAAACCGCATCTTGGTCCGGGCGGGGCTCCAGCAGATGCAGCGGGAGCCTTCGGTGGGCCTCGCGGCCCTGGCCCGCGTGGCGGGCCTCGACCACCGGCGGATGACCGCGGCGCACGTGGCCTTTGGGTTGGCGCCGCGGCTCAACGCGGCGGGCCGGGTCCGCCACGCGCGCTTGGGCGTCGAGCTGCTGTTGACGGAAGACCCGGCTCGGGCCGAGGCCGTGGCCGGTACGCTCAATGAGGCCAACCGGGAGCGCCAGCAGATGGAAGCCGACATCTTGGCCGCGGCCATCGAACAGGTGGAGCGGGAGGACCTGCTGGCCGACTGGGTGCTGGTGGTGGCCGGCGAGGGCTGGCATCCTGGCGTCATCGGCATCGTGGCCGCGCGCTTGGTGGAGCGGTTTGCCCGGCCGGCGGTGGTGGTGGCCCTGGACGGCCCGGAGGGCAAAGGGTCCGCCCGCAGCATCGTCGGCTTCGATCTTTTTTGGGCCCTGAGCCGGTGCGCCCACCTCCTGTTGCGCTACGGGGGCCACGCCCTGGCGGCCGGCTTGACGGTGAGCCGGGAACAGCTGCCCGCGCTGCGGGCCGGCCTCAACGCGGTGGCCGCCCAAGTCCTGGGGCCCGCGGATCTGTTGCCCCGGGTGCGCATCGACTTGCAGGTGGACCTGGGACAGGTGGACGAGGGCCTGGTGCGGGAGCTGGAGGCCTTGGCGCCCTTTGGCGCCGGCAATCCCACCCCCGTGCTGGCGGCCCGGGGCGTACGGGTGCTGGGGGCCCGCACCGTGGGCGCCGACGGCCAGCACCTCAAGCTCAGCCTGCGCTGCCCCGCTACGGGCCAGGTGCAGGAGGCCATCGCTTTCGGTGCCGGACACCTCCTGGACCTGGCGGCCCCCGGCAGCCAGCTGGATGTGGCCTTTACGCCCCAGCTCAACGAGGGCTTTGGCAAGACCCGGGTGGACCTGCTTGTGCGGTCCTTGCGCGCGCCGGAAGCCAGCGCGGAGGTGGCGGCGGCCCTGGAGGCCCAGCCCCAGCAGCTGCGGGTCGCGCCCATCACCGCCCGGCGGCCCGGGCCCGTGCCGGTGGCCGACCGGCGGGAAGGCCCGCCCCGCCATCCCTTGGCCCGCACCGCGTATCTGGCGGCCCTGGCCGCCGCGGGCGCCCGCATCGTGGCCGTCACCGGCCCGGGCGAGGATCCCCGGCTCCTGGCTGCCGCCGCGGAGGCCATGCTGGGCGACGAGGCGCCGGTGGCCACGGGCCTGGAGGCCTTGCCCGGCCGCCGGGTGACGGTGGTGGACGGGACGCGGGTGGCCGCGGCCGGCGGCGCGCCCTCGCCTTGGGCCGGGCGCGGCCATTTGGTGCTGTTCGGCGTGCCGGAGGATGCGGGCGCTTGGTGGGCGCTCCTCGCGGCCGCCGCCCTGGGGCCGGGCTGGACCGTACATCTGGCCTACGACGCCGCGGCGGTGCAGGCCGCGGCCGCGCATCTGGAGCGCTGCTATCCCGGCGAGGAGACCTTGCGGTGGATTTTCCGGGCGGTGCGGTTCCTGGCCGGCCGGGCGGGCGGGAACGTGCCGCCGGCGGAACCCGTGGCGGCGCTGGTGCAGGAGCGGTGGCCGGGGCTGGTGTCGGTGGCCGGCGTCGAGTTCGCGCTGGCGGTCTTTGCCGATCTGGGGCTCATCCGCCCCGGCGGGCCGGGGCAGGCCCGCCTGGCCCCGCCGCCCCGGGCCAAGGTGGACGTCACCGCCTCGGCGCGGTATAATGACGGTGTCAAGAGGAAACAGGCGTTTGCCGCACTGAGCCGGATGGCCCTGGAGGCCAGTCCGGCCCGTTTGATTTCGCTGGCTGCCGAGAGGAGCGAACTGGTGCATGGACCTGCGGTCGCTGATCCGCGAGGTGCCCGATTTTCCCAAGCCGGGGGTCAGCTTTAAAGACATCACCCCCCTGTTGACTGACGGACAGGCCCTGCGCTACGTGGTGCGGCGCATGGCCGACCACTTCCGGGACAAGCGCCCCGAGCTCATCGTCGGCGTTGAGTCGCGCGGGTTTCTCTTTGGCGCCCCCCTGGCGTACGAGCTGGGCGTGGGCTTCGTGCTGATCCGCAAGCCCAACAAGCTGCCCGCGGAGAAAATCCGCGTCGAGTACCAGTTGGAGTACGGCACCGACGCGCTGGAGATCCACGTCGACGCCATCAAACCAGGCCAGCGGGTGCTCATCGTCGACGACCTGTTGGCCACCGGCGGCACCATGGAAGCCGCGGCACGCCTGGTCGAGCAGCTCAAAGGACAGATCATCGGTTTCGCCTTTGTCATTGAGCTGGCCTATCTTAACGGCCGCCGGCGGCTGGGGGATTACGAGATCCTGTCGTTGGTGACCTACGGGGAGTAAGGGGCTTTCGGAACGGCCATGGCTGTGGTGCCCAGGGATGTGCTGATCGACAAAATCCTGGCCTACCATCCCGAGGCGGATGTGGAGCGGGTCCGCCGGGCCGTCGCGCGCGCCCGGGAAGCCCACGCGGGGCAATACCGGGACTCGGGCGAGGAATTTTTCCAGCACCCGTATGAGGTGGCCTGCATCCTGGCGGATCTCCAGATGGACGTCACCACCATCGTCGCGGGGCTGCTCCACGACGTGCTGGAGGATACGCCGGTCACCCCGGAGCAGCTGGGCGACGAATTCGGCGCCGAGGTGGTGCGCCTGGTCGAGGGCGTCACCAAGCTGGATAAGCTGACCTTCCAGACCAAGGAGGAGCAGCAGGCCCAGTCGCTGCGCAAGATGTTCCTGGCCATGGCCGAGGACCTGCGGGTCATCGTCATCAAACTGGCTGACCGCCTGCACAACATGCGGACCTTGCGCCACTTGTCGGTGGAGCGCCAGCGCCGCATTGCCACGGAAACGCTGGAGATCTACGCGCCCCTGGCCCACCGCCTGGGGATGTGGTCCATGAAGTGGGAGATGGAGGACCTGGCCTTCCGGGCCCTCCATCCGGAGGAGTACGCGGACCTGGCCCGCCGCATCGCCCGGCGGCGGGAAGAGCGGGAAAAGGAGCTGCAAGAGGTCATCGCCACTTTGCAGGCCCGCCTGGACGAAGTGGGCATCCGGGGCGTCCTGCAGGGCCGGCCCAAGCATCTGTACAGCATCTACCAAAAGCTCCAGCGCCAGCAAAAGGACTTGAGCGAGATCTATGACCTGCTGGCGGTGCGGGTCATCGTGGACTCCGTCAAGGACTGCTACGGGGTGCTGGGACTGGTGCACACCTTGTGGAAGCCGGTGCCGGGCCGCTTCAAGGATTACATCGCCATGCCCAAGTCCAACTTGTACCAGTCGCTGCACACGACGGTCATCGGGCCCCGGGGCGAGCCGCTAGAGATACAGATCCGCACCCACGAGATGCACCGCATCGCGGAGATGGGCATCGCGGCCCACTGGCTATATAAGGAAGGCAAAACCACCAGCGAGTTCGAGGAGAAGGTGGCCTGGCTGCGCCAGGTCATGGAGTGGCTGCGGGAGATGAAGGACCCGCAGGAGTTCATGGAGACCCTCAAGATCGACCTGTTCGAAGACGAGGTGTTCGTCTTCACGCCCCGGGGCGACGTCAAGAGCCTGCCCGCGGGCGCGACGCCCATCGATTTCGCGTTCGCAGTGCATACCGATATCGGCATGCACTGCGTGGGCGCGAAGGTCAACAGCAAGATGGTCTCCCTGGACTACCGGCTGCAGAACGGCGACATCGTGGAAATCCTGACGTCCAAGCACGCTACGCCGTCCCAGGACTGGCTGGGGCTGGTCAAGACCTCCAAGGCCCGCACCAAGATCCGCAGCTGGCTCAAGGAAGTGCGCCGGGAAGAGGGCCTGGCCCGGGGGCGGGAGACCTGGGAGCGGGAGGCCCGCCGATTGGGCCTGGACCCCGCGGAGCTGTTGCGCTCCGAGCGCATGCAGGAAGTGGTCAAGCGGTACGGGTTTGCCGATCTGGAGGACGTTCTGGCGGGCATCGGATTTGGCCAGGTAACGGCCACCCAGGTGCTGACGCGGCTGTTGGGCCGAGACGAGCTGGAGGCCCGCCGGCGGCAGCTGCGGGAGCGGAGCAGGCGCAACGGCGAGCACCGCCCGGTGGACCAGGCCCAAGGGGTGCGGGTGCGCGGCGTGGACAACGTGCTGATCCGGTTCTCCCGCTGCTGCAATCCCGTGCCGGGCGACCCCATCGTGGGCTACATCACCCGGGGCCGGGGCGTGTCGGTGCACCGGCGGGATTGCCCCAACCTGCGCTCCTTGAGCGCGGAAGGGCGCCAGCTGGAAGTGGAGTGGGAAAAGACCCCGTCGGCCACGTATCCGGTGGCCATCGAGGTGGAAGCCGTCGACCGGGTTAACCTGCTGACCAATATCATGGCCAGCGTCTCCGACGGCAAGACCAACATCGGCGCCGTGCAGGCCCGCACCACCCGGCACAAGCGGGCCACCATTCACCTGACCGTGGACATCCACGACGTGGAGCACCTGCAGTCGGTCATCAACCGGATCACACAAGTCGAGGGCGTCCTGACCGTCCACCGCGCGGGGTCCCACTAAAGCGGCGCGGCGGATATCCATCGGGAGAGGGTGGGGCAATGCGGGCCGTCATCCAGCGGGTCAGATCTGCCAGCGTGCAGGTGGACGGGCAGGTGGTGGGGCGCATCGGCCGCGGGCTGCTGGTTTTCCTGGGCGTCGGGCACGGCGACGGCGAGCGGGAGGCGGCCTACCTGGCCGACAAGGTCGCGCAGCTGCGCATCTTTGAAGATGAGCACGGCAAAATGAACTTGGCCGCGGCCGACGTGGGCGCCCAGTTCCTGGTGGTGTCCCAGTTCACCCTTTACGGCGACATCCGCAAGGGCCGGCGCCCCAGCTTCACCGAGGCCGCGCCGCCGGAGCAGGCCCGGACCTTGTACGAGCGGTTCCAGGAGCTTCTGCGGCAACGGGGGTTCCACGTGGAATCCGGGGTCTTTGGCGCCCACATGCTGGTGCAGCTGGAGAACGATGGGCCGGTGACCCTTTGGTTTGACACGTCTTCGGCCTTAAAGTAAAATTAGCGGAGTGATTTTGCAGCGGAGGAGGCGGCCGCAGCCGTCATGTTCTTTACCACCCTGCGCAAGCACATGCGCTGGATCATCATCGTGGTCGTGGTCGCGTTCGTGGCTGGCAGCGTGTACGTGGGGGTCAACTTTGGCCAGCAGGCGACCGAGGCGGCCGCACCGGTGGCCGAGGTCAACGGCCGGGCCATCTCCTACGCGGAGTTCCAGCAAGTCTATCTCAACAACCTGCAGATGTACAGCCAGTTCTTTGGCCCCATTCGCGGCACCTTGGCCGAGGAACTGCGATACATATCCCTGAACAGCCTCATCGACAACTACTTGACGCTGGAGGCGGCCCGGGCGGCCAACCTGCCCGTGGAGCAGCAGGAGATCGACGCGGCCCTGGCTGACATCAAGGCGTCGTTCCCCGATGACGCCGCCTATCGCCGGGCGCTGTCCCAGGCCGGGCTCACCGAGGCCCGCCTGCGGGATCTGATCCGCGAAGACGTGATGGTGCGCAAGCTGCGGGAGCAGGTGCGGCACGCGGAGTTTACCGACGATCAGGTGCGGGAAGCCATGGTGGAAGTGCGCACCCGCCACATCTTGATCGAGCCCGACGACGGCCTGGAAGGGGAAGCCGCCTGGGACGCGGCCCTGGCCCAGGCGCAGGCGCTGCGGGAGGAGCTGCTGAACGGCGCTTCCTTTGAGGAACTGGCCGCGGCCTATTCGGCCGATGGGGGCTCGGCGTCCCAGGGCGGCGATGTGGGTTGGGTCAGCCAGAGCACGCCTTTTGTGGAACCCTTTAAGGATGCGGCCCTGGCCCTGGCGCCGGGCGAGATCAGCGAGCCGGTGCGGACGGTGTACGGCTACCATCTCATCCAGGTGACCGAGCGCCGGGAGCCATCCGACGACGAGTTCGCCCAGCGGCGGGACGAGGTGCTGGCCCAGCTGCAGCAGGCGGCCGGCGACCGGCAGTGGGCCCAGTGGCTGGAGGAGCGGCGCAGCCAGGCCCAGGTCGTCATCCACGACTGGCAGCTGCGGGCCCATCACGCGGCCCGCAACGGCCAGCTGGAAGCCGCGGTCGGCTATTACCAGGAGGCGCTGGCGGAAGACCCCTTCAATCCGTACCTGCACGTGTCCCTGGCGGGGGTCTACGAGCAGCTGGACCGGATGGAAGACGCCGTGGCCCAGTACGAGCAGGCGGTGGCCAAAGCCGACAGCGATCCCGAGCTGCACGTGCAGTTGGCCTTGGCCTACCGGGCCGTGGGCCGGGACGAGGATGCCGCGGCCAGCCTGCGGCGGGCGGGCGAGCTCAACCCGTGGGACGCCCAGCTGCAGCTCACCTTGATGCAGCTCTTTGCCCAAATGGGCTTGGAGGAGGACGTGGCCGTGGCCAGCCAGCGGTTGGCCGAAATCCAAGCCCAGTTCCTCGCGCAGCTGGAGGCCCAGGAGGAGGAAGCCGAGGCGGAGGCCGGCGACGAGCCCGACGTGGGCCAAGGCGAAAGCGACGCGGGCGGTGCGGGGGACGCCGGCGCGGAGGACGGGGAGTAGCCGCCGCTCCGGTTTCGCCGCAGTTTCTAAGGGAAAGCCGGGGCTTGGGTCCACCAAGGGTTGCCAACGACATCTTGCCGGCGGGGAGCCGGGCCGCACCGGTGCGGACGGCCAAAGCCGGGCGAAAGGACGGCGGAATCCCGGAAGCGGGGTTCCGCCGGTGCGCATCGGGAGCGGGGTGGACGGCGTGAGCATGATCTCGGCGCCGCGGGGCACCGCAGATATTTTGCCCGCCGAGGCGCTGCGATGGCAAGAACTCGAGAGGGCTGCCCGGGCCGTCTTTGACGCGTACGGCTACGGGGAGATCCGCACACCCATCTTTGAGCATACCGAGCTGTTTGAACGGGGCATCGGCGAGGCCACCGACGTGGTGGACAAGGAGATGTACACCTTTCAGGACCGGGGTGAGCGCAGCCTGACCCTGCGGCCGGAAGGCACCGCCGGCGTGGTGCGGGCCTTCCTGGAACACCGCATGGACAAGGGCGCCCTGCCGGTCAAGTTGTACTACATGGGCCCCATGTTCCGCTACGAGCGGCCCCAGGCCGGGCGGGCCCGCCAGTTTCACCAGTTGGGGGCCGAGGCCCTCGGCACCGCGGATCCGGCGGCCGACGCGGAAATGATCCGCATGCCCGCAGCCCTCTTGCGGCGCTTGGGCGTGGCGGAGTTCGAGATCCTGCTCAACAGCATCGGCTGCCCCCGGTGCCGCCCGCCTTACGTGGAGCGGCTGCGGGCGCATTTGGCGGACCGCTTGGACCAGTTGTGCGCCAACTGCCGCACCCGTTACCACCGCAACCCTCTGCGGCTGCTGGACTGCAAGCGGGAGGGGTGCCAGCGGGCCACGGCCGACGTGCCGCTGCTGCTGGATGCCCTGTGCGACGAGTGTGCAGCCCACTTCCAGCGGGTGCGGGAATACGTGGAAGACGGCGGGCTTGCCTACCGGCTGGCGCCGCGCTTGGTGCGGGGCCTGGACTATTACACCAAGACCGTTTTTGAGCTGGTGTCCCCGGCGCTGGGGGCCCAGGACGCCTTGGGCGGCGGCGGCCGCTATGACGGGCTGGTGGAAACCTTGGGCGGCCCCCCGACGCCGGGCGTCGGCTTTGCCGCCGGAATGGAGCGCATCCTGCTGGTGATGGCCAAGCACCGACCCGCGCCCGAACCGCCGCGGCCGGCGGCCATGATCATCCACCACGGGGCAGCTGCCCGGCGCATCGCCGTGCGCCTGTCGGGCCAGCTGCGGGACGCGGGCCTCAGGGTGGAGCTGGACTACTTGGACCGGAGCCTGCGGGCCCAGATGAAGCAGGCCGACCGGCTTCAGGCCCGGAGGGCGGTCATCATCGGCGAGGACGAGGCGGCCCGGGGCGTGGTGCGGGTGCGGGACATGGCCACCGGCGACGAGCGGGAAATCGGGGGCGACCAGCTCCTGCAGTTCTTAGAGGAGAAGGGCGGCTGAGGCAATGGAGGCGTCCGACGCGCGCTGGCAGCGCACCCATTGGTGCGGGGAGCTGCGGCTGGATCACGTGGACCAGGAGGTCATCCTGAACGGCTGGGTGCATCGCCGCCGGGACCACGGCGGCTTGATCTTCGTGGACCTGCGGGATCGCAGCGGCATCGTGCAGGTGGTGTTCAATCCCCAGGTGGACGCGGCCGCGTACCGGGTGGCCGACAGCCTGCGCAGCGAGTACGTGGTGTCTGTGCGGGGCCGGGTGCGGCGCCGGCTGCCCGGTGCGGAAAACCCGCAGCTGGCCACAGGCCACATCGAGGTGGACGGGCTGCACCTCACGGTGCTGAGCCGGGCCAAGCCGCTGCCCTTTGGTCTTGACGATCGGGTGGACGTGGACGAGGCGGTGCGCCTGCGCCACCGGCCCTTGGACCTGCGCCGCCCGGCCATGCAGCAGATCCTCATGCTGCGCCACCGGGCCACCAAGGCGGTGCGGGATTTCATGGACCGGGAAGGCTTCCTGGAAATCGAGACGCCCATGCTCACCCGCAGCACCCCCGAAGGGGCCCGGGACTACCTGGTCCCCAGCCGGGTGCACCCGGGCAAGTTTTTCGCGCTGCCCCAGTCGCCACAGCTTTTCAAGCAGCTGCTGATGGTGGCGGGGCTGGAGCGCTACTTCCAGATTGCGCGGTGCTTCCGGGACGAGGACCTGCGGGCCGACCGCCAGCCCGAGTTCACCCAGATCGACGTGGAGATGTCCTTTGTGGACATGGACGATGTGCTGGACGTGATGGAGCGGCTCATCGTTTACGTCTTCCAGGAGGCGGCGGGCATTGCGCTGCCGCGGCCCTTCCCGCGGCTGACCTATGACGAGGCCATCGATCGGTACGGCAGCGACAAGCCCGACCTGCGCTTCGGCATGGAGCTGGTGGACGTCTCGGACATCGTGGCGCAGAGCGGCTTCCAGGTGTTCGCCAAGGCGGTGGCGGCCGGGGGCCGGGTCAAGGCCCTTAACGTGCCGGGCGGCGCCAGCATGCCGCGGCGGGAGATCGACGGGCTGGTGGACCTGGCGGTGCAGTGGGGCGCCAAGGGCCTCGCGTGGATCGCGTTTCAGGAAGATGGCGTGCGCTCGCCCATCACCAAGTTCTTGAGCGAGGAGGAGCTGGCCGGCATCAAGGAGCGGGCCGGGGTCAAGGCCGGCGACCTGCTGCTTTTTGCCGCGGACCGGCGGGAGCTGGCAGCGGAAATTTTGGGCCGGCTGCGGGTGCGGCTGGGCCGGGAACGTTTTCCCTTGGAACCCGGGCAGTTCGCCTGCGCGTGGATCGTGGACTTCCCGTTGTTTGAGGAGAACCCGGACACCGGGCGGCCGGATCCGAAGCATCACCCCTTCACGGCGCCCGCGGATGCGGATCTGGAGCTGTTGGAGACGGATCCTTTCAAGGTGCGGGCCAAGGCCTACGATTTGGTGATCAACGGCTATGAGCTGGGCGGCGGCAGCATCCGGATCCACCGGCGGGACGTGCAGGAAGCCGTGTTCCGGGTCATCGGGCTGTCCCAGGAGGAGGCGGCCGAGAAGTTCGGCTTCCTGCTGGAAGCCTTTGAGTATGGCACGCCGCCCCACGGCGGCGTGGCCTTTGGCCTGGACCGGCTGATTATGCTGCTGGCCGGTACGGACAACATCCGGGACGTTATTGCGTTCCCCAAGACCCAGAGCGCCAGCTGCCTGTTGACGGGCGCGCCGTCGGAAGTGACCGAAGCGCAGCTGCGGGAGCTCCACATCCGCCTGCGCTGACCGGCAAGGGCCGGCGGGGCTGCCAGGCACCGGGCGGTTGCCGGCGGGCGGACCGCTGTGGTATGATCAAGGCGGCAGGAAACGACGCCCTGCTGTGTGCGCGACGGAGTCTCGCCTTGTAATGAGCCAACACCTTCACACTTGGGAGTTCGGCTCTGGACGTGGCGTGCAGGCCCCGGCAAGCGGGGAAGCCCACAAGCGCCCAGGAGGACACCCACCTGCCTGAGCGCAGGTTCTTACGGGCGGACTTTGGCGGCACGGTGGGGCATTCTTTGGCGGCAACGGGAGGACCATCCTCCCGTTTTGTCATGTTTGGCGACGGCGGGGTGGAGGTGAAGGCCCGTGGATCTCTTTGCCGCGGCCGAGGAGCGGGCCCAGGAGGCCCACGCGCCCCTGGCGGCCCGCATGCGGCCCCGGGACCTGGATGAGGTGGTGGGGCAGGAAGAGCTGGTGGGGCCGGGCGGCCCCTTGCGGGCCCTGGTCGAAAGCGACCGGCTGCGTTCCATGATCTTGTACGGACCGCCGGGCTCGGGCAAGACGACCCTGGCGCGGCTCATCGCGGCCCGCACCCGGGCGGCCTTCGCGTCCCTCAACGCGGTGACCGCAGGCGTAGCCGACGTGCGCAAGGTGCTGGCGGAGGCCCGCGAACGCCTGCGGTACCACGGCCGGCGCACGGTGCTGTTCATCGACGAGATCCACCGGTTCAACAAGGCCCAGCAGGACGCGCTGCTGCCCGCGGTAGAAGACGGGACGGTGGTGCTCATCGGAGCCACCACCCAAAACCCGTACTTCTCTGTCAACGCGCCCCTTTTGTCCCGGGCGCCCATTTTTCGCTTGCAGGCCCTCACCGACCAGCATTTGAGCCAGATCATCGATCGGGCCCTGGCCGATGCCGAGCGGGGTTTGGGGGCCCTGGCGGTGGAGCTGGAGCCCGGGGCCCGGGCGCTGCTGTTGCGGGCCGCCAACGGCGACGCCCGGGCGGCCCTCAACGGCCTGGAGCTGGCCGTGCAGATCGCGCAGGGCGCGGCCGGGGAGGAGGGCGCCGACGGGACCCGTCCAGGGCCCATCCGGATCACGGCCGAGCTGGTGGCGGCGGCCCTGCAGACCCGGACCGTGGCGTGGGACGGCGACGGCGACGCCCACTACGACACCATGTCGGCCTTCATCAAGAGCATGCGGGGTTCGGACCCCGACGCGGCCGTCTACTGGCTGGCGCGCCTTTTGGAGGCGGGCGAGGATCCGCGAACCATCGCCCGCCGCCTCATCATCCACGCAGCGGAGGACGTAGGCAACGCCGATCCCCAGGCGCTGTTGGTGGCTGTGGCCGCCGCGCAGGCGGTGGAGCATGTGGGGCTGCCCGAGGGCCGCATCCCCCTGGCCCAGGCGACCCTCTACATCGCCACGGCGCCCAAGAGCAACGCGGCATATAAGGCCATCGGGGCGGCTCTGGAGGCAGTGCGCACCGAGCGGTGGGAACCGGTGCCGGTGCACCTGCGGGATGCTTCCTATCCGGGCGCCCAGCGATTGGGCCATGGGAAGGGGTATTTGTACCCCCACGATTACCCGGACCATCACGTTCCCCAGGTGTACTTGCCGGCCAACCTGGTGGGGCGGCGGTTTTACGCGCCGTCGGACCAAGGCTACGAGGCCGTCCTGGCCGAGCGGCTCCGCCGGTGGCGGGAGGGCAGGCCCGGGCCGGAGGACCCCGCCAGTTGACGGATGCCGCGGCGCGTGCTAAGATGCAGGCGCAAACCCAGGCAAACAGGTCGGATTTCCTCCGACTGGGTCGACGAGCACAGGAGGCGAAGGACGTTGCGGCTCTCCACCCGCGGCGAGTACGGGTTGCGGGCCATGCTGGACTTGGCCCTTCATTACGGCCAGGGTCCCATCGCGCTTAAGCAGATCGCGGAGCGGCAAGGCATTTCCGAGCATTACCTGGAGCAGCTCATGGGAGGCTTGCGCAAGGCGGGGCTGGTGACCAGCGCCCGGGGCGCGCAGGGCGGATACCAACTGGCGGCGCCGCCCGATCAGTTGACCACCGGCCAGGTGCTGCGGGCCCTGGAGGGAAACCTGGAGATCCGCTTCGACGACGGCGGGCCCTTGGGCGGGGAGCGGCACCAGTTGCCCCGCTACGGCACCCGCCATCTGTGGCAGGCTTTGAGCCAGCGCATTGCGGATCTATTGGACTCGACGACCTTGGCGGACCTGCTGGCGGCCGCCGAGGCGGCCCGGGCCAGCGACGGCGCCTACATGTACCACATTTAGCCGGAGGCGGCCCCATGGGGACGATTTACATGGATCACGCGGCCACGACGCCCCTGGATCCCCGGGTCCGGGAGGCCATGATGCCGTGGCTCCAGCGGTGGCACGGCAATCCGTCGTCCCCCTACGCCGCCGCCCGCCAGGCCAGGGCCGCCATTGACGAGGCCCGGGAGCGGGTGGCGGCCCTCATCGGCGCGGCGCCGGCCGAGGTGTACTTTACCTCCGGCGGCACCGAAGGGGACAACTGGGCCATCAAGGGCATCGCCTGGGCCCGGCGGGACCGCGGCCGCCATGTGGTGGTCTCGGCCGTGGAGCACCAGGCGGTGCTGGAGGCGGCCAAGTTTCTGGCCCGGCACGGCTGGGAGCTGACGCTGGTGCCCGTCGACGGCCACGGCTTGGTCGACCCGGAGGCGGTGGCCGCGGCCCTGCGGCCCGACACGGTGCTGGCTGCGATCATGCACGCCAACAACGAGGTGGGCACGGTTCAGCCCATCGCGGCCATCGCCCAGATCACCCGGTCCCGGGGTGTGCCCTTGGTGGTGGACGCGGTCCAGACCGCGGGGCTCTTGCCCTTGGATGTAGAAGCCCTGGGCTGCGACGTGCTGGTCATGTCGGCCCACAAGTTTTACGGGCCGAAGGGCGCCGGTGCCGTCTACGTGCGCCGGGGCACGCCCATCGAGCCGCTGCTGCACGGCGGCGGCCAGGAGCGGGGACTGCGGGCGGGCACCGAAGGGGTGGCGGGCATCGTGGGCCTGGCCCGGGCCTTGGAGTTGGCCACAGCGGAACGGGACCAGGTGGTGCCTCGCCTCTTGGCGCTGCGGGACCGGCTGCTGGCGGGGCTCGAGGAGAGGGTGCCCGGGGTGCGCCTCAACGGCCACCCCGTCCAGCGCCTGCCCAACAACGTCCACGTCTCCTTTCCGGGCGTGGACGGCGAGTCGCTGCTGCTGAACTTGGACCTGGGGGGCCTGGCCGCCTCCAGCGGGTCGGCGTGCACGTCGGGGTCGCTCTCGCCGTCCCATGTGCTTTTGGCCATGGGCATGTCCAAGGAGCTGGCCCGGGCGTCGCTGCGGCTCACCTTGGGCAAGGCCAACACCGCCGCGGAGGTGGACGCCGCGGTGGCCCTCATCGCCCGTACCGTGGAACGGCTGCGGGCCCGGACCGGAGCCGGAGGGGACCCCCGGCTCCCCCGAAACGGATGACGGAAGCGAGGGAGGCTTATGCCTCGTAACAACGGCGTGCCGCCCACCTGGCCGCTGCCGCCGGACGCACCGCCCAAGCACGAGATCCGGGTGGTGGTGGCCATGAGCGGCGGCGTGGACAGCTCGGTGGCGGCGGCGCTTCTCAAGAAGGAAGGCTACGACGTCATCGGCATCACCATGCAGCTGTGGCCGGAAGATCTGCCCTTGGGGCAGCGGTCCGACAGCGGCTGCTGCAGCCTGACGGCGGTGGAGGACGCGCGGCGGGTGGCCCACCGGCTGGGCATCCCCTACTACGTGATTAACGTCCAGGAGCCCTTCCAGGAGGCCGTCATCGACCGCTTTGCCGATGAGTACCTGCGGGGCCTGACGCCCAACCCGTGCCTTTTGTGCAACCAGACGGTCAAGTTTGGCCTGCTGCTGGAGAAGGCCCTGGAGCTGGACGCAGACTACGTGGCGACGGGCCACTATGCCCGCATCGGCTACGATCCGGCGCGGGAGCGCTGGGTGGTGCGCAAGTCGGCGGATCCCCGCAAGGATCAGACCTACACCTTTTACGGTCAGACCCAGGAGCAGCTGCGCCACACCCTTACACCCTGCGGGGAGTACACCAAGGACCAGATCCGGGAGCTGGCCCGCGAGCTGGGCCTGGGGGTAGCGGCCAAGCCCGACTCCCAGGAAATCTGCTTCATTCCCGACAACGACTACCGCCGGTTCCTGCGGGAATACCGGCCTGGGGCCCACCGGCCGGGGCCCATCTACGACGTGGACGGCAACTACCTGGGCCAGCATGAAGGCATCGCCTTTTACACCGTCGGGCAGCGCAAGGGCTTGGGGATTGCCGCGGGCAAGCGCCTGTACGTGGTGGCCATCGACCCGGAGCGCAACGCGGTCATCGTCGGCGGGGCGGAGCATGTGCGGGAGCCGGGCTTAGTGGTCCGGGACGTCAACTGGGTCAGCATCCCCGGCATCGACGGCCCCATGGCGGTGGAAGCCCAGATCCGCTACAACGCCACGCCTGCCCCGGCCGTCATCGAGCCCGCCGGGCCCGGCCGGATCATCACCCGCTTCGCGGAACCCCAGTGGGGCATCAGCCCCGGCCAGGCGGCGGTATGGTACGACGGTGACCTGCTGTTGGGGGGCGGCGTCATCGCAGGTCCCCTGGGCCCGGAAATCGGCGGCGACCCGGGGCATACTAACCGCGCGCCGCAATCGCAAGCGGCGACGGCGGGAAGGAGCTGACAGCCCATGATGCGCGCGCTTGTCTGGGGCTTGGCGGGCTTCGCCGCCGGGGCCTACATGATGGCGCGGGCCGGCGGCCCGGCGCGGCGCGCCCTTTTGCGGGAGGCGCGGCGAGTGGGACGCCGGATGGAGCGGACCGCCGCCAGGGCCATGCGGTCCCGGGGCATGAAATGGGTCAACGACGCGGTGCAGGCTCTGACCGGCGGTTGACGACCCCAGCTGGGCCCCCTGCTGGCGGGCGGGCGCCCTTGGCCATGCCCGCCCGTTTTCCCCTTGCTTGACACCTTTTGGGCGAGTTGTTACCATAAGAAACGATTTTCGCCTCTGAGACAGCACGCGAGGGAGGCCATCCTTCATGCAGCGGTGGAGCGGGGATCAACTGCGCGAGGAGTTTTTGCGCTTCTTCGAGGGGAAGGGCCACAAACGGCTGCCCAGCGCGTCCCTGGTGCCCCACGGGGATCCGACGCTGTTGTTGACCGCTGCGGGGATGGTGCCCTTTAAGCCGTACTTCCTGGGCACGGCGGTGCCCGAGCACACCCGCGTGACCACAGCCCAGCGCTGCGTGCGCACCGCGGACATCGACCAGGTGGGCCGTACCGACCGGCACAACACCTTCTTTGAGATGCTGGGCAACTTCTCCTTTGGCGACTATTTCAAGCGGGAAGCCATCGCGTGGGCGTGGGAGTTCGTCACCCAGCGCATGGGCGTGCATCCCGACCGGCTGTGGGCCAGCGTCTACGTCGAAGACGACGAGGCGGCCCAGCTCTGGCAGGAGGAGGCGGGCCTGCCGCCCGAGCGCATCGTCCGCATGGGCAAGGAGGACAACTTCTGGGAGATCGGCGTGGGCCCCTGCGGGCCCTGCTCCGAAATCTACGTGGACCGGGGCCCCGAGCGGGGCTGCGGCGAGCCCGACTGCCGGCCGGGGTGTCCCCGCTGCGAGCGGTACATGGAAATCTGGAACCTGGTGTTTATCCAGTTCCACAAGGACGAGGACGGCCGCTACACGCCCCTGGAGCGCAAGGGCATCGACACGGGGATGGGCCTGGAGCGGGTGGCCGCTCTTTTGCAAGGCGTCGACAGCAACTTTGAGATCGACCTGGTGCGCCCCATTCTGGACGCCGTCGCCGCCCGGGCGGGCGTGGTTTATAAGGCGGATCCCCAAAAGGACGTGTCCCTACGGGTCATCACCGACCACATGCGCGCGGTGACGTTCCTGATCCATGACGGCGTGCTGCCGGGCAACGAAGGCCGCGGCTACGTGCTCCGGCGGCTTTTGCGCCGGGCCGTGCGCCACGGGCGGCTGTTGGGCATCGACAAGCCCTTCCTGGGCGACATCGCCCGGGTGGTGGTGGAGCAGATGCGGGTGGGCTATCCCGAGCTGCTGCAGCGGGAAGCCTACGGGCGCCGGATCATCGAAACCGAAGAGCAGCGCTTCCACCAAACCCTGGACCAGGGCCTAGAACTCTTGGAAGAGGTGTTCGCCGCCGCGCAGCGGCAAGGCCAGCGGGTGCTGCCGGGCGAAGAGGTGTTTCGCCTCTACGACACCTATGGCTTCCCCCTGGAGCTGAGCCGGGAGATCGCGGCCGACCGGGGCTTCGAGATCGACGAGGCGGGTTTCCAGGCGGCCATGGAGCGCCAGCGCCAGCGGGCCCGGGCGGCCCGGGGCGAGGAAGGCTACTTGGGCCGGGAGCAGGTGGTTCCCGGCTTGGCGGAGCTGCCTGCCACCCGGTTTGTGGGCTACGATCGGCTGGAAACCGAAAGCCGGGTGCTGGCCCTGTTGGTGGACGGCGAGAGCGTGCCGGCCGTGCACCGGGGCCAGGAGGTGGAGGTGGTCCTGGACCACACCCCCTTCTATCCTGCCGGCGGCGGGCAAGTGGGGGACAGCGGCACCATCACCGGGGCCGACGGGCAGGTGGAAATCGTCGACGCGCAGCGGACGGAGGCCGGCTTGATCCTGCACAAGGGCCGGGTCACCAGCGGGCGGCTGGCGGTGGGGCAGCGGGTGCTGGCCACCGTGGACGCGCCCACCCGGGCCGCGACCCAGCGCCACCACACCGCGACCCATCTCCTGCATGCGGCGCTGCACGAGATCCTGGGCGAGCACGCCAACCAAGCGGGCTCTTTGGTGGCCCCGGACCGGCTGCGCTTTGACTTCACCCACTTTGAGCCGGTGGGTGCCGAACAGCTGGCGGCCCTGGAACAGCGGGTCAACGAGCAGATCATGGCGGACCTGCCGGTGACGTGGACGGAAATGCCCCTGGACGATGCGTTGCGCCTGGGCGCGAAGGCGCTGTTTGGCGAGAAGTACGGGGAGCGGGTGCGGGTCGTCCGCATCGGCGACTACAGCCTGGAGCTGTGCGGCGGCACCCACGTGCAACGCAGCGGCCAGCTGGGCTTCTTCAAGATCGTGGCCGAAGGCAGCGTCGCAGCCGGCGTGCGCCGCATCGAGGCCGTGGCCGGCGAGGCGGCCTGGCGCCATGTGGCCGCCCAGGAGGCGCTGGTACGGGACGTCAGCGCCAAATTGCGCACGCCGCCCGGTGAGCTTGTCCAGCAGGTGGACGGGCTGTTGGCCCAGCTGCGGCGGCTGGAGAAGGAACGGGACGCCCTCAAAGGACAGCTTTTGGCCCTGCGGGTGGACGCGCTCTTGGCTCAGGCCGAGGCGGTGGGCGGCGCCCGGGTGGTGGTGGCCTCCGTGCGGGACGTGGAGCCCGACGACTTGGTGGCCCTGGGCGACCTGGTGCGGGACCGCCTGGGCACCGGCGCCGTGGTCTTGGGCACCGCCGCCAACGGCAAAGTCAGCCTCGTGGCTATGGCTACCCGGGACCTAGTCAACGAGGGCGTGCACGCGGGCCAGATCGTGCGGGAGGCGGCCCAGGTGGTGGAGGGCGGCGGCGGCGGGCAGCCGCACATGGCCCGGGCCGGTGGGCGCAACCCCGCCCGGCTGGAGGAAGCCTTGGCGCGCGCGCGGGAGGTGGTCCGCGCCCAGCTCACCACGGCCCGCGCGCAAGGCTGACGGGCGGAACAGGTGCTGGAGGAATTGGGCGGATCCCCACCGAATCCACGTGGCATTACGGGGGAGGGGAGACCGATCATGGCGGAAATGGATCGCACGATGCTGTTCCGGTTCGGCCCCGATCGGCTCCCGCGCGCCGGGCGTATTCTCCGGGAAGTGTACGCGGCCCTGGAGGAGAAGGGCTACGACCCCGTGAGCCAGATCGTAGGTTACCTGCTTTCGGGAGATCCCACCTACATCACCAGCCACCGCCATGCCCGCAGCCTCGTGCGCAGCGTGGAGCGGTCCGAGCTCCTGGAAGAGCTGGTCAAGGCCTATCTGGCCGACAGGCGGCTGGCGTGAGGGGGGCGGGCCTTGGACCAGGGCCGGCCCGGGCCGGGCAACGCCCAAGACCGCAGCTGTGCAGGGGATGAGGTGTCGCAAGATTACGAACAATGATCACCCGCAGCCCAGCCCGGCCGGACGAGTCCTGGGGCTGGACGTGGGCCAACGACGCATCGGGGTCGCCCTCAGCGATGAGCTGGGCTGGACGGCCCAGGGACTGACGGTCATCCAGCGCCAGAGCCTGGAGGCCGACACGGCCCGCATCGCGGCCCTGGTGCGGGAACACGGCTGCCAGCGCATCGTCATCGGGCTGCCCCGCCGCACCGATGGCCGGCTGGGGCCCGAGGCCGAGGCCGTACAGGCCTTTGGGCGGCGGCTGGAGGCGGTGGCGGGAGTGCCCGTGGTCTATTGGGACGAGCGTTTCTCCACCGCCCAGGCAGAACATACCCTGATCGCAGCCGGGGTACGGCGCTCCCGGCGGCGGCAGGTGATCGACCAAGTGGCCGCCAGCGTCATTCTCCAGGCCTACTTGGACCGCCAGCGCCGGGAAACCGATACCTGACGGGAGTGAAAAGGATGAGCCGGGACAAGGAGCAGTGGGGCCAGGAACCGGAACGCATCACCCTCATGGGCGACGACGGCGAGGCCCGGGAGTTCATCATCTGGGACATGGTCGAGGTGGGCGCGGACCAGTACTGGCTGTTGGAGCCGGCAGAGCCCGAGGAAGGCGTCGAGGAAGGGGCGTGGGTTTTCCGCCTGGACACCGACGACGATGGCGAACAGGTATTGACTCTGGTCGAGGACGACGATGAGTGGGAGCGGGTCCGGCAGGCGTGGGAGGAGCAAAACGGCGCGGAGTGAGCCTGGAAGGCGGCCGGCGCCGGGCCGGTTGGGGGGCGGTCCGCCGGCGGGCGGCCCCCTGCGACCGGCGGGCGTGAACCCGGCGGATCCCGCACGCGTTTGCCAGATCTTGCTCCCGCCTTTATAATGGGTCGCGAGGTGGACGAGCCATGGAGCGATCCTTGGCCGGAGTGGCCCGGCCGTATTCACTTGGCAAGCGGCCGGGGCGTGTGGCCGGGGAAAGCCTGCTGGCCTTCGTGAGCCGGCTGATCGCCTACGGCATCGGTTTGTGCGGTTTTGGCGCCTTGGGGCTGGGCCTCGTGTACGGGTCCCTTACCTTGCCCGCGGCGGCCCCCCACGAGGCCGAGATGGTGCTTTTTCACGTCCCGCCGGGGAGCACCGCCGAAGACATCGGCCGGCTGCTGGAGGAGGCCGGGCTCATCCGCAGCGCCCGCCATTTCCAGCTGCTCATCGGATGGCACGGCTACGACCGGCGGCTGCAGGCCGGCGACTACCTGCTCAGCGCGGCCATGGACCCGTTGACCATCGCCCGCCGCATGGAGTCGGGCCAGGTGCATACCGTGCGGGTCACCATCCCCGAAGGTCTACACTTGCGGCAAATCGCGGACTTGCTGGCCCGGGAGGGCCTGGTGGACCGCGAGCGGTTTCTCCGGTTGGCTTCCGACGAGACCCTGGTCTACGGCTCCAATCCGCCCATCCCCAAACCGGTCCGTTCGCTGGAGGGCTACCTGTTCCCCGACACCTATCTTCTGAGCCCGTCCATGACGGAGGAGCAGATCATCCGGCGTATGGTGAGCCGGTTTCTGGAAGCGGCCGCGCCGCTCATCGCGAGCCGTCCGGCGCCTTTGGGGCTCAACATGCACGAGGTGGTGACGCTGGCGTCCATCGTGGAGGCGGAGGCATTGTATCCGCGGGAAGAGCCGATCATCGCCAGCGTCTTTCTCAACCGCTTGCGCATCAACATGCCCCTGCAGGCGGATCCCACCATCAACTACCTGTTTGACGAGCACCGGAGCCGGATCTTGTACGCGGACCTCGAGATTGACTCGCCCTACAACACCTACCGCTACGCGGGCTTGCCCCCCGGGCCCATCGGCAGCCCGGGCTTGGGCGCCATCCGGGCGGTGCTGGAGCCCGCGGACACCGACTATTACTACTTCGTCGCCCGGGGCGACGGGACCCACATCTTTAGCCGCACCTTTGCGGAGCACGTGCGGGCTCGCCAGCAAGTGCGCCGGTAAGGGTACTGGCACGCACTGCCCCCGCGCCTCATAGATTGGCGGAGAACGGCGCGCGGCGCCGGAACCCGCGGGAGGTGCGTGCCCAGTGCTGCCATCCTTTTTGGTGGCCTTGATCGCGTCCTTGCTGGACGGTCTGATGCTGGCGGCAGCCTACATCAGCAACAGCGTCTTCCCCCAGCCCCTGTCCAGCGAGGAGGAGGCCCGCCTCTTGGAGAGGATGGCCCAGGGCGATCCCGACGCCCGCAATATCCTCGTGGAGCGCAACCTGCGCCTAGTGGCCCACATCGTCAAGAAGTTCGACAACACCGGCGAAGATCCCGATGACCTCATCTCCATCGGCACCATCGGCCTCATCAAAGCCATCAACACCTTTGACCGGCACAAGAAGACGCGCTTGGCCACCTACGCCGCCCGCTGCATAGAGAACGAGATCCTGATGCACCTGCGCTCCAGCAAAAAGACCCGCAGCGAAGTGCTGCTGCACGACCCCATTGGCGCGGACAAGGAAGGCAACGAGATCACCCTGCTGGACATCTTGGGCACGGAACCCGACGCGGTGCTGGACCGGGTGGAGTGGCAACTGGAGCACGAAAAGCTGCGCCGCACCATGGCCCGGCTCAGCCGCCGGGAACGGCGCATCTTGGAGCTGCGCTACGGGCTGCTGGACGGCGTCCGGCAGACCCAGCGGGATATCTCCCGGGCCTTAGGGATCTCCCGCTCGTACGTGTCCCGCATCGAGAAGCGGGCCATCACCAAACTGCAGCGGGAGATGCTGGCCGACGGTTGAGCCCGATGGGGGCCGGCCAGCCCTGCCCGGCGGTGTGTTATAATATCCCACGGACTTTGCCGCCCATGGATGGAGGACCGCCGTGCTGCGCCTGCTGGCCCCCGACCAATGCCGCCGCTCCTTGCACGAAGTCGACCTGGATGATCTGGCCCGGCGCGGCATCCGCGGCCTCATCCTGGATCTGGATAACACCATGGCCGAGTACGGCCAGGCGGCCATCCCGCCCGCGACCCGGGCGTGGATCCAAACCGCCAAGGAGCGGGGCTTTCGCGTCTGCATCACCTCCAATGCCCGCCCCGGCCGGGTGAAGGCCTTCGCCGAGGCCTTGGACGTGCCGGGCATCCCCTACGCTGTCAAACCGGTGCGCCGGGCCTTTCGCCGCGCCCTCAAGATCTTGGGCACCACTCCCCAGGAAACCGCCGTCATCGGGGATCAGCTGTTTACCGACGTGCTGGGCGGCAACCGCATGGGCATGTATACCGTTCTGGTCAACCCCTTGAGCGCGGTGGAGTTGGGCACCACCCGCCTGGTGCGGCGGCTGGAGCGCCGGGTGCTCCGGCATCTGGTGCGCCGCGGCCTGCTGACGGAGGCCGATTGGCGGCTTAGGGAGGGCCATTCCCAAGATGCGTAGACGCTCTTGCCCGGGCTGCGGCGTGCCCTTCCAGAGCGATGATCCCGAGGCCTACGGCTATGTGCCCGCCGAGGTGCTGGCCCGGGACGAGGCGGCGCTGTTGTGCCGCCGGTGCTTCCGGCTGCGCCACTACGGCGACGCGGCCGGCGGCCCGCCCGCGCTCGAGGCGGTGCGGGCGGCGGTGGGGCAGGCTGTCAAGGCCGCGGACTGCGTCCTCTTGGTGGCCGACGCCTTTGACTTCGAAGCCAGCATCGCGCCGCCGGTACGGGACTTGGTTCGTCCGCCGCTGGTGGTGGCCGTGAACAAGGTGGACCTGTTGCCGCCCCGCACGCCGCTTCCGGAAGTGGGCCGGTGGGCCGAGGGGCGCCTGGCCGCCGCCGGGCTGCCCCGGGCCGAGGTGCATTTGATCAGCGCGCGGACGGGCTGGGGCACCCGGCGCCTGTGGGAGCGGCTGGCCCAGCGGGCGGGCCGGGGCACCGTGGCCGTCTTGGGCGCGACCAATGTGGGCAAGTCGGCCCTCTTGGCCCACTGGGTCCAGGCCGTCGGGTACCAAGGCCCCGCGCCCACCGTGTCCCCGGTGCCGGGAACTACCTTGGCGCTGCTCCGCCTGCGGCTGGTGCAGGACGGTTTCACCTTGCTGGATACGCCCGGCATCCCGCCTCCGGGACGGGTCAGCGACCGGTTGTGTCCGGAGTGCGCGAAAAGGGTAGTGCCCGATCGGCGCCTCCAGGGCCGCCTTTGGCAAGTGGCGCCGGGGCAAGCGATGATGCTGGGCACCTTGGCCGTCCTGGAAGCGGCGGGTCCCGTCCCCGAAGGGACGGTGCTCATCGCCTACGGGGCCCAGGGGCTGCCCATGCACCGCACCCGGACAGACCGGGTGGAGCAGCTGCTGGCTCGGCCGCCCCGCTCCTGGGCCGACGTGCCCTGCCAAAACTGCCGGGCCCGGTTGGCCGAGGCGGGCTGCGCGGAGCACCGCATCACCCTGGCCCACGCCCACGACCTGGCGATCCATGGCCTGGGCTGGGTCACCTTGCGGGGCGGTCCCCTGGACCTGCGGCTGCGGCTGCCAGAGGGCGTGCACTGGACGGTGCGGCCCAACCTCTTGGGCCCCAAAGATCGCTGGCCCGCACCCTAGCTCCCGACGCCCGCGATCCGGAATAGCCGGCCTCCTTTTTGCCATAGACTGGAGTATACCGTGGCAAGAAGGGGGCGCTGCCCAGCATGGCGGACAAGCACGCCGCGGCCCAGACCATCACCGTCATCGAACGCATGGACCGCCGCCCCGCCCATGGGGACCTGCTCTTGGAGCTGCGCCGGGTGGTGCAGCGGGTGCGCCAAGCCTGTCCCTTCCTGGAAGGCTACGAGCTGGCCGACGTCCACATCGGCCCGGCGGGCCCCGATCTGCGGGTGTTCCTGGCTTTCGCCCGCCGCTAGCGCAGGGAATCGGCCCCCGGGCGCAGAACCTCTCGGGCGTGGCCGACAACATCGTTCTCATCGGTTTCATGGGTGCGGGCAAGAGCACCGTAGGCCGCCGCCTGGCGGCGCGGCTGGGACGGCCCTTCGTGGACCTGGACGCGGTAATTGAAGAAACCGCGGGAATGCCCATCCCCGCCATCTTCGCGCGGGAAGGCGAAGCCGGTTTCCGGGAGCGGGAAGCCGCGGCCGTGCGCGCCGTGGCCCAGCGCAAGGGACAGGTCATCGCCACCGGCGGCGGTGCGGTGATGCGGCGGGATAATTTGGCCGCGCTGCGGGCGGCGGGCACGCTGGTTTGGCTGCGGGCGCCCCTGGAGACCTTGCTGGAGCGGGCCAAGGCCGAGGGGCGCCGCCCTCTGCTCGCGGCCGGGGAGGCGGCCGCGGCCCGGTTGTATGACGAGCGGCTGCCGGTCTACGCCCTGGCCGACGTGGTGGTGGACGCTACCGACGACCCGGACGCGGTGGCCGCGCAGATCGAACAGCGGCTGGCGGGCGTGCCCGACGAAGGGCCCACAGTGGTATCCGTGCCCGTGGGAGCGGCGGCGTATCCGGTGTACGTGGGGGCAGGCCTTTTGCAGCGCCTCGGGCAGCTCCTGGCCGACCGGGGCGTGACCGGCCGCTGCCTGGTCGTGACCAATCCCACAGTGGGCGCCTACTACGGCGAGCCCCTGATGCAGTCCTTGGCCGCGGCGGGTTTTGCGGCCCGCCGGGTGGACATCCCCGACGGAGAGGCCCACAAGAATTTGGCCACCGCCGAGCAGATCTACCGGGCGGCTTTGGCGGCCCGCTTGGAGCGCCGGGATTTTTTTGTCGCCCTGGGCGGGGGTGTGGTGGGCGACGTGGCCGGCTTTGCCGCCGCGACGTACTTGCGGGGCGTGGCCTTGGTGCAGGCGCCCACCACGCTGCTGGCCCAGGTGGACGCCAGCGTGGGCGGCAAGGTGGGGGTGAACCTGGCCGAGGGCAAGAACTTGGTGGGCGCGTTTCACCAGCCCCGGCTGGTGGCGGCCGACGTGGGCGCGTTGCGGACCTTGCCCCGGCGGGAGCTGGTGGCGGGCCTGGCCGAAGTCATCAAGTACGGCGCCATCGCTGATCCCCACCTGCTGGCCTTCTTGGAGGACCGGTTGGAGGGGATTTTGGACCGGCGCCTGTCCCTTTTGGCTCGCATCGTGGCCCGTTCCTGCGAAATTAAGGCCCGGGTGGTGGCCGCCGACGAGAAGGAAACCCAGGGTCTGCGGGAAGTGCTCAACTTTGGCCACACCATCGGCCACGCCATCGAAGCGTTGACGGGATACGGGCAGTTTTTGCACGGCGAGGCGGTGGCCATCGGCATGGTGAGCGCGGCCCTTCTTTCCCACAGGCTGGGGCGGCTTTCCCAGGACGCGGTGCTGCGGCTGGTGCAGATCTTGCGGCGGGCCGGCCTGCCCACAGCCCCGCCGCCCCTGGACACCGAGGGGCTGCTGGCGGTGATGCAGCGGGACAAAAAAGTGCGGGACGGGCGCTGGCGCTTTGTGCTCCTGGACGGCATCGGCCAGGCCTTCGTCACGGATGAGGTGCCATGGCAATGGATCAAGGACGTGCTGGCGGAGCAACAGGTTCTGTAGATTCCGGACCTGTGCGGGTGCTGGTGCTTCACGGCCCCAACCTCAACCTGCTGGGTGAGCGGGAACCCCATATCTACGGCACGGTCACCCTGGCGGACATCGACCAGCGGCTGGCCGCATCCGCCCGAGAGCTGGGCGCCGAAGTGCGGACGCAGCAGTCCAACCACGAAGGCGCCCTCATCGACGCGATCCACGGCGCGCGGGGCTGGGCGGACGCCATCGTCATCAATCCCGGCGCCTTTACCCACTACAGCTACGCCCTGCGGGACGCCATCGCCGCGGTGGGCCTGCCCACCGTGGAGGTGCACTTGTCCAACGTGCACGCGCGGGAGGAGTTTCGCCGCGTGTCGGTCATCGCGCCCGTGTGCACCGGCCAGATCAGCGGCTTTGGCCCCGACAGTTACCTCTTGGGGCTGATCGCCGCGGTGCACCAAGTGCGTCGCCTGCGGGAACAGGGAGGCAGGTAACGTTGTCGACGCGCCTGGAACGTTTGCGGGCCCGGTTCGCCGAGGCCGGCATTGACGCGCTGCTGGTGACCGGTGCCGCCAACCGCCGCTACTTGAGCGGTTTCACCGGCAGCGCGGGGACGCTGCTCATCACCCGGGACAAGGCCTTGCTGCTCACCGATTTTCGCTACGTGGAGCAGGCGGGCCGGCAGGCGCCCGATTTTCAGATCGTGCACTACGACGACCCCATCCAGGCCATCGGAGAACAGGCGGCAAAGGTGCCGGGCCGGCGCATCGGGTTTGAGGCGGAGCACGTGACGGTGGCCCAGATGGAAAAGCTGCGGCAGGCGGCCGATGTGGAATGGGTGGCCACCCAGCGGCTGGTGGAAGAAGTGCGGGGCAGCAAAGAGCCCGGCGAACTGGCCCTCATCGAGGCCGCCGTCGCGCTGGCCGACCGCTGTTTTGAGCACATCCTGCCCCAGCTGAAACCAGGGGTCACCGAGCGGGAGATCGCCTGGCGCATGGAGGTGTTCATGCGGGAGCAGGGAGCGGAGGGCCTGGCCTTCCCCTCCATCGTGGCCTCGGGGCCCAACGGCGCCATGCCCCACGCCCGGCCCACCGACAAGCCCCTGGCCGCCGGCGAGTTCGTGACGCTGGATTTCGGCTGCATTTGGCAAGGCTATTGTTCGGACATTACCCGCACCGTGTTCCTGGGTGAACCCACTGCCCAGCACCGGGAGCTGTACGACCTGGTGCTGCGGGCCCAGGAAGCGGGCATCGCCGCCGTGCGCCCGGGGCGCACGGGTAGGGAAGTGGACGCGGCGGCCCGGGAGGTCATCGCCCAGGCGGGGTACGGGGACCGCTTCGGCCACGGCCTCGGCCACGGCCTGGGGCTGGAGGTCCATGAGGAAATCCCGCGCCTTTCCACCCGCAGCGAGACGGTGTTGGCCCCGGGCATGGTGACCAGCGTCGAGCCGGGGGTGTACCTGCCCGGCTGGGGCGGCATCCGCATCGAAGATCTGGTGGTCGTGACGGAGGACGGCTGCCGCGTTTTGACGAAGTCTCCCAAACAGCTGCTGTGCCTGCCCGTGTAGGCCGCAGCGGCAGCGGGATACAGGGAGGTTGCTCAGGTGATCTCGGTCAACGACTTGCGCAAAGGCTTGACGATCCAGGTGGACGGCGAGGTGTACAGCGTCGTCGACTTTCTCCATGTGAAGCCCGGCAAGGGCGCGGCCTTCGTGCGGACCACGCTGCGCAACGTGCGCACCGGCGCCGTCATGGAGCGCACCTTCCGCGCGGGCGAGCGGGTGGAGCGGGCCCACATCGAAACCCGCGAGATGCAGTACTTGTACAACACAGGCGACGAGTACGTCTTCATGGACACGGAAACCTACGAGCAGGTGACGTTGACCGGCCAGCAGCTGGGCAACGCTCCCAACTTTCTCAAGGAAAACATGAACATCCTGATCCAGTTCTTTGAGGGACAGGCCATCGGCGTGGACCTGCCCACCGCGGTGGAGCTCAAAGTGGTGCACACCGAACCCGGCTTCAAAGGCGACACCGCCCAAGGGGCGACCAAGCCCGCCACCCTGGAGACGGGCCTGGTGGTGCAGGTGCCCCTTTTCGTGGAAGAAGGGGACGTGGTCAAGGTGGACACCCGCACCGGCGAGTACTTGTCCCGGGCGTGACCCGGCGGGCGCCGGCTGATAGGGCCGCCCGCCAGCGGGGAGACTACAGCCGACATCAGGACAGCCAGGGAGTGGTGGTTAATGGCGACGGTCAAGGAGAAGATCGCGTACCTGCGGGGCCTGTTGGAGGGGTCCGACTTCTGGGGCCAGGACGCCCAGGCCCGGGCCGTGTGGGAAAAGATGCTGGAGATCTTTGACGATGTGGCCGATCACATCGACGAGCTGGAGGCCGGCCAGGAAGAGGTGGAAGAATACCTGGAGGCCATCGACGCCGACCTAGGCGAGCTGGAAGAGGAGATTTACGGGCACCGCCACGACGAAGATGATGACGACGACGATGACGACGATGACGACGAGGAGACCAACTTCGTCGAGATGGAGTGCCCCAACTGTAAGGAGACCGTGTACTTCGAAGAGGATTTCCTCTACGACGACGATGTCGAGGTGGCGTGCCCTGAGTGCGGGGAAACCATCTACACCACCGGTGACGGGAGCGCCGGCGGCGACGCCGGCGACGACGACACGGGCCGCCGGGCCGCGTCGTCATGAGCGCCCGGGATCCACCGGTGCTTGATCCTTCGTGGCCCGCGACGCGGCAGTGGCCAGCCCCTGACCAGCGCCTATCATGCCACCACGGATCCCGGTCTGAGACCGACCGCGCCCGCCATCGCCGGCGGGCGCTTTTTTTGTCGGCAGGACCCGTACGGGCATAGACCGGCGTCATGGCCTGTCCCGCCGCCGCATAGGCTGGTGGCAGGGAGGGACGCCGGCCATGGCCGCACACGGGCACCCGCTGCGCCGCGTCGACGACGCGGATCCCGCTGCCGTCGCCCGCCGCATTGATCGGGAGATCCTGCCATACTTGCCGCCTCGCCTGCGCCCGTTGCTGGCGGCCTTGCCGGCTGTCCAACGGGGCCGGCTGGTGGAGATCCGGCTGCGCATCGGGCAACCCATGGCTGCCCTGCTGCAGGGGGACGAGCATTGGTTTTTCGGCGCCGGGGGACTGGTGCAGGACCCCCGGCAAGGGGTGCAGGTCACCGCGGAGGACGGCGCGCGGCTGCTGGTGGCCCTCACCCGATCGTCGGTCTACGCCCTGGAGGAGGAGTTTCGCCAAGGCTACATCACCTTGCCCGGCGGCCACCGGGTCGGCTTTTGCGGCGAAGCCGCGGTGGAGCAGGGGCAGCCCCGCACGTGGCGCCACGTGGGCGCCTTCAACATCCGCATCGCCCGGCCGGTGCCCGGGGCGGCCGACGGGGTGCTGCCGCGCCTTTTGGCCCCGGGCGGGCGGGTGCGCTCCACGCTGGTGGTCTCGCCGCCCGCCTGCGGCAAGACGACGCTCCTGCGGGATCTGGCCCGCCAGATCAGCTGGGGCGTGCCGTCCCTGGGGTTGGCCGGCACGACGGTGGCCGTCGTGGACGAGCGGTCCGAGATCGCGGCCTGCTACCAGGGCGTGCCCCAGTATGACGTGGGCCCCCGCACCGATGTGTGCGACCGCTGTCCCAAGGCCTTTGCCATCGGGCAGCTCTTGCGGGCCATGGCGCCCCGGGTCTTGATCACCGACGAGGTGGGGGCTGCTCCCGACGTGGCGGCGCTGCTGGAAGCCGTTCACGCGGGGGTTACCGTCATCGCGTCGGTGCACGGGGCCAGCTGGGCCCAAGTCGCGGCCCGACCGGCACTCCGGCCTCTGGTGGAGACGGCGGCCTTTGAGCGGGCCGTCCTCCTAAGCCGGCGCCGGGGTCCCGGCACGGTGGAGGCCATTTTGGACCTGGCCCCGCCGCGGCGGGCAGGCATAACTCCGGCACCGGACCCGTAAGTATGTCCTGGGTGGACAAGAGGTGGTGCCGTCATGGGGAGCCGGCTGGGAGCGGCGCTGGTGCTGGCCGCCGCGGCGCTCTTGGGGGCCACGGTGGCCCGGGCTTACGAGGAGCGTCTCCGGACGCTGCGGGTGTGGCAAGGCGCCTTGTCCATGCTGATGACGGAAATCGTGTACGGCTCGACGCCGCTTCCCGAAGCCCTCCAGCGGGTCGCCCGCCATACCTCCTCCCCCGTAGCGGAATTTCTCGCGGACGTGGGCACGGCGCTGCACGCCCAGCCGGCCACCCCAGCCGGCGAATTGTGGCGCCGGGCGGCTGCGGGCCGGCCCGGGTGGTGCCTGGCGCCCGAGGACGAGGCGGTGCTGGTGGAGCTGGGCAGCTGCCTGGGCCAGTCTGCTGCGGCGGACCAGGAACGGCACTTGCGGCGGGCCCTGGCGCAGCTGGCCCACCTGCATGACCAGGCCGAGGCCCAGCGGGACGCCCACGGCCGCCTCTGGCGCTACTTGGGCCTTTGCGCCGGCGGCTGTCTGGTTCTGCTGCTTTACTGAGGGGGCGAGGGGCCGGTGGACATCACCATGATTTACCAGATCGCCGGCATCGGGATCATCATCGCGATCCTCAACATCTTCCTGGCCCAGGCCGGCCGTCAGGAGCAGGCCCAAATGTTGAGCCTGGCAGGCGTCGTCATCGTCCTGCTGTGGCTCATTCAGCTCATCGGGCAGCTGTTTCGCGACGTGGAAACGGTGTTCCGGTGGTGGTGAGGGAGGCCCGGGCCGGTGGAAGATTTGGGCCGCATCGTGGGCGCGGGTCTGGTGGTCACCATCTTGCTGGCCTTTTTGCGGGAGCGCTATCCGGCCCTGGCGGTGCAGCTGATGATGGCCTTCGTGGCCGGCGTGCTCTTGCTGTTGATGCCCGCCCTGGGCCGGGTGCTGGGCGTGTTCGCGGACCTGGGGCGCCGGGCCCAGGTCCACGGGGCGTACCTGGACATCGCCCTGCGGGTCATCGGCGTCGCGTATTTGACAGCCTTTGGCGCCCAGATTTGCAGGGACGCCAAGGAAGAGGCCCTGGCCAGCGTCATCGAGCTGGCGGGCAAGGTGGTCATCCTTCTGTTGGCTTTGCCTGTGGTGATGGGAATTCTCGACGCCCTCCTGCGGCTGTTGCCCTGAGGGCGGGGCGCGGCCCCATGGCCGGCGCCCCGGGATACCGGCGGGAGCGGTGGTGCAGCCATGACAAGGCGAGGCGCCGGGCAGGCAGCGGGGAGTTGGGCGGGGCGGTGGGCGGCCGGTGTGGCGCTGATACTTGGAGCGCTGGTGGGCGGGGCTTCCGGGGCCTGGGGGCAGGGCGCGGCGGCCCAGGAACCGTGGGCGGCGAACCCGCTGTACGAGGCCGTGGAGGAGCAGCTGCGCCGCCTGGACACCGGCGAGCTGGACGCGTTTTTTCAGGGGCTGGACGAGGAGATCCGCCGCCAGCTGCCGGTGCAAAGCCTGGGGGACCTGCTGCTCGATCCCGGGGGCGACCTCCGGCTGGACCCGGTGGCTCTGGCCCGTGACCTGCTGCAGTACTTGTCCCGGGAGGTGCTGGTCCAGTCGCGGCTGTTGGCCCAGTTGGTGCTGCTGGCGGTGCTCTGTGCGCTGCTGCAAAACTTGGCCAGCTCCCTGTCCCGGGCGGCCACGGACTTGGGTTTCCTGGTGGCCTACATGGTGGTGATCTTCTTGGGCGTGCAGAGCTTTGCCCTGGCCAGCGGCATCGGGCGGGAAACCATGGCGGATATGCGCAGCCTCATGCTGGCCCTCCTGCCCCTGTTGTCCACCATGTTGGCCGCGGTGGGGGCTTTTTCCAGTGCGGCCCTGTTTCACCCGCTGCTCATCACCGCGGTGAACCTGGTGGTCCACGTCATCGACCAGGTGGTGTTTCCGCTGTTGCTCTTGGCCGCGGTGCTGGGCGTAGTGGGGCGGCTGGCAGCCGAATTTCCCGTCTCCCGGCTGGCGGGCCTGCTGCGGCAGGGAGCCGTCGTCTTCCTGGGCCTGGGCTTCACCCTGTTCTTGGGCGTCATGGTCATCCGGGGCGCCATCGCGCCGGTGGCTGACGGCGTCGGGCTGCGGGCCGCGAAGTTCTTGGCCGGCACTTTCATTCCTGTGGTGGGCGGCATGATGGCCGACGCGGTGGAAGTAGTGGTGGGGGGCTCCCTCCTGGTCAAGAACGCCCTGGGGGTCTTGGGCATGGTGACCTTGCTGGTGCTCTTGGCCTTTCCCATGATGAAAGTCTTGGCTTTGGTCGTCATCTACCGCCTGGCCACCGCCCTGGCCCAGCCCATCAGCGATCCGCGGCTGGTGGACGCGCTGGGCACCATGGCCGACACATTGACGGTGCTGGTGGTGTCGGTGGCCACCGCGGCCTTGATGTTCTTCGTCGCCATCGTGGTGGTGGTGGGCGTTGGCAACTTGGCTGCAGTGGTAAGATGAGGCCCGCCGGGCCGCGGGCGCTGGGCCAAGGCTTCGGGCCCCGGGGGCGGGCCAGGGCGGCGGGGTTTGCGCGACGGACAAGGGCTAGGCAGCTTAGGCCACGGGCGGACAAAGGAGGGCGGCAAGGTGCAGTGGCTGGTGGACGTGGCGAAGGGTCTCATCATCGTGGTGTTCTTCGTGCAGGTGGCCCAGCTGCTGCTGCCCGAGACAGGCCTGCGGGGTTATGCCCGCCTGGTGATGGGGCTGTTGGTGGTCGTGGCCCTCCTCAACCCCATCTTGACGCTGCTGGAGGGGGATCTCCCGGTGGAGCCGGCGCGCTGGGGTCTCCAGTCCGGTAATGCCGAGACCTACCTGGCGGCCGGGCAACGGCTGGCAGCCGCGGCCCAGGAGCGGATCACCGGCGGGGCCCGCCACCGGTTCACCCAACAGGTGGCCAGCGTCACGGCCCTGGCCGCCGGAGCGGAACCGGATCGCGTCGAGGTGGAGTGGGGGCCCGAGGGAGCGCCCGCGGTCATCCGGGCCGTCTTCGGTGCCGGGGGCCGTCCCGTGTCCGATGCTGACCGCGTCCGCTGGGTCGTGGCCCAGTTTTTTGGCTTGGCACCGGAGCAAGTCGAGATCCGCATTACCCCCTTCTAAGGAGGCGCGCCGACGTGGGCAGGCTGTCCGACGCGTGGAACCGCTGGGTGGGGCAAGGGGGACCCGGCAGCCGCTGGCCCCGGCTGAGCGCCGGCCAGGCCCAGTTTACCCGCTATCTGGTGCTGCTGCTGGCGGTGGGCGTCCTCTTGATGAGCTTCAGCTCCCGGGATGGCCGGCAAGGGGCCGGGGAGCTGGCGCCGGGGGGAACGCCTCGCGCCGCGCTGGGCCCAGGCGCTGCCATGCCCCCACCGCCGGACGGTGCGGTCATCCCGGCGGCCGCCAGCGGGGCGGCCGCAGCCTATGCCCGGGAGCTGGAGGCGGCGGTGCGGGCCTTCTTGGCCGAACTCCACGGCGCCCAGCGGGTGCACGTGAGCATCACATTGGCTGCGGGGCCCGAGCTCATCTTGGCGGAGCAGGTCAGCCGCGAGCGGCGGGTGAGCCAGGAACCCGCCCAAGGGGCCCCCCGCACCGTCACCGAGGAACGCTACAGCGCCCAGCCCGTGCTGGTGCGCCGGGATCAGGGCCGCCAGGAGGAGGCCCTGGTCCTGATGGAGCGCACGCCCCCGGTGCAGGGGGTGGTGGTGGTGGCCGACGTCGCGGCCGACAGCCGCCTGCGCCTGGAGATGAGCCGGGCCGTGGCCACGTTCTTGGGCATTCCCGTGCACAAGGTGTACGTGCTGGCCCCTGCACCGTGACGGGCCCGCCGGGGACGGGGACCGGGCCGGGGTGCCCTCCGGCCCCACACACAGTGAGGAGGGATCCGTTTCATGTACAGCGATCCGCGGACCCATGCGCAGCCGGCCGCCCGGCGGCCGGCCGCAGGCTGGCCCATCGTGATCCACGCGCTGAGCCGCCCCCAGTGGCTCATGGCGCTGGCGGTGGTATTGGCCGCCTGCTGTGCCGCTTGGTTCGCCCTCAAGGCCGAAATGGCCCGGCGGGACGCCCTGGGGCTGGAGCCCCCGGCCGTACCCGCCCTCGCGCCCGGCCCGGCCTTGTCCATTCGAGAACCGGCGGCGGGGACCGCTTCGGCCTCCGAGGAGGGCCCTGGGCCCATGGAGGCTGGGCCCGGGGCGATGGGGTCGCCGGAGGCACCAGCGTCCGGGCCGGCGGGCGCCCCGGCGGCGACCGCCGGCGCCGGGACGGCGGCAGGACCGGTGGCCGGCGCGGCGCCGTGGCTGGGGTCCCGGCCGGCGGTGGTGGTGCAGGCGGTGCAGACCAGTCCCTTTGATGAGTACCGGCTGGAGCGGGAGCGGCTGCGTTCCCGGCAAGCCGACGGCCTGCAGGCCATCGTCCACGATCCTGCCGCCACCCCCGAGCAGCGCCAAGCCGCCCAGGAACGGCTGCTGGCCCTGTGGGCCGCGGAGGCGCTGGAGGCGCAGGTAGAGCACATGCTGCGGGTGCAAGGCCACGAGGCGCTGGTGCTGGTGTCCGGATCAGGGGCCCACGTGGTGGTGGACGGCGTACTGGACGCGGTGCAGGCCCAGGCCATCGGCGAGCTGGTGGCCCGGGTGGCGGGCGTCCGGAGGGAGGCCGTCAGCATCGTTGACGGCGCATCGGCAGGAAGGTAAGATTGTTAGGAAGGACTTCCATGGCGGCAGCTGCCAAGAAGGCAGGGGAGGCAGGCCTTTTGAACCTGGACCCGATCAAAGAGCTCATCGAGCTCGTCTCCAACAGCAACATCGACGAGTTCGAGCTGGAAACCGAGAATATGAAGGTGGCCATGCGCAAGCTCAGCGCGGTGCCCCGGGCGGTCCCCGCGGCGCCAGTCGCGGAGCAGGCGCCGGCGCCGGTGGCAGCCGCTCCCGACGGCCAGGCGGCGCCCCGCGATGACGATCGGTTCGTGCAGATCACGGCCCCCATGGTGGGCACCTTCTACCGGGCGCCGGCCCCCGACGCGGAACCTTACGTCAAGGTCGGCGACGTGGTGGAGGTGGGCCAGACGTTGTGCATCATCGAAGCCATGAAGCTGATGAACGAGATCGAGTCGGAAGTGCGGGGGCGGGTCACGGAGATCCTGGTGGAGAACGCCGAGCCGGTGGAGTACGGGCAGCCGCTCTTTGTGCTGGAAAAGCTGTGAAGGCGGCTGCGGGGGGACAAGCTCTTGTTTGAAAAGGTGCTGATTGCCAACCGGGGGGAGATCGCCTGCCGCATCATCCGGGCCTGCCGGGAGCTGGGCATCCGCACGGTGGCCATATATTCGGAGGCGGACCGAGAGGCGCTGCACGTCCGGCTCGCGGACGAAGCCTACTGCGTAGGCCCGGGACCGTCGGCCCGCAGTTATCTCAACATCCCCAACATCATGAGCACAGCCGTGCTGGCCGGCGTGGACGCGATCCATCCGGGTTACGGCTATTTGGCCGAACAAGCCCATTTTGCCGACATCTGCGAGCGCCACGGCATCAAGTTCATCGGCCCCGCGGCCCACACCATTGAGCGCATGGGCGACAAGGCTGTGGCCCGGGAGACGGTGCGCCAGGTGGGCGTGCCCACCTTGCCCGGCAGCCAAGGCCCGGTGACGGTGGACGCGGAGGCCTTGGCCATTGCCGAAGAGATCGGTTTCCCCGTGCTGATCAAGGCCGCGGCGGGCGGCGGCGGCAAGGGGATGCGGGTGGCCGCCAGCCGCAACGAGTTGGGCAAGGCCCTTCAAATCGCGCGCAGCGAGGCGGAGACCGCCTTTGGCAGCCCCGCGGTGTACATCGAAAAGCTCCTGGAGCAGCCCCGCCACGTGGAAATTCAGGTGCTGGCCGACGAGTATGGCAACATCATCCACCTGGGCGAACGGGAATGCTCCATCCAGCGCCGCCACCAGAAGGTGGTGGAGGAGGCGCCCTCGCCGGCCATCACCCCGGAGCTGCGGGCCCGCATGGGCGAAGCCGCGGTGCGGGCGGCCCAGGCCGTGGGCTACGCCAACGCGGGCACGGTGGAGTTCCTGGTGGACCGGGACGGCAACTTCTATTTCTTGGAGATGAACACCCGCATCCAGGTGGAGCACCCGGTGACCGAGATGGTGACGGGCGTCGACCTGGTCAAGCAGCAGATCTTGATCGCCATGGGCGAGCCGCTGCCCTGGCGCCAGGAAGACATCACGTGGAACGGGCACGCCATCGAGTTTCGCATCAACGCGGAAGACCCCGACCGCAATTTCATGCCGTCGCCGGGGCGGATCACGCTGCTTTCGCCGCCGGGCGGGCCTGGGGTACGGTTTGACAGCGGGGCGTACAGCGGCTATGCGATCCCGCCCTACTACGATCCCATGTTCGCCAAGCTCATCGTCCACGGCCGGGATCGGCGCGAAGCCCTGGTGCGGGCCCGTGCGGCGCTCATGGACCTGATCGTGGAAGGCGTCCGCACCAACGTGGATTTCCACCTGCGGCTGCTGGAGGACGAGGCCTTCCAGCGGGGCGAGCTGTCCACGGATTTCATCGAACGGCGCAGACTGGTTTCGGCCTCATAACCGGTGGAGGTGGCCTTTGGGATGGCGGAGACGGAACGGACCGAGCTGGGCGAGCTGCGCATCGCCAATGAGGTGGTGGCCATCGTCGCGGGGCTCGCGGCCACGGAGGTGGAGGGTGTCGCCGGCATGAGCGGCGGCATCGCGGGCGGCATCGCGGAAATGCTGGGCCGCAAGAACTTGTCCAAGGGCGTCAGGGTGGAAGTGGGCGAGGAGCAGGCCGCGGTGGACTTGTTTGTCGTCGTCGACTACGGCGTCCACATTCCCACCGTGGCTTGGAATATCCAGGAGAACGTCAAGCGGGCCATCGAGAGCATGACGGGCCTGCAAGTAGTCGAGGTCAACGTCCACGTGCAGGGCGTCCATTTCCTGCAGAACAACGAGGAAAAACCCGAGGAACCGAGGGTACGCTGATCTATGAGCTGGCTGGAGCGGCTAGTGGCGAGCCTGACGGCGCTCATTACCCTGGCCGCCGGCGTAGTCGGGCTGGCGTTGGTGAGCGGCTGGAACGGGACGCCGTGGCTGTTTGATCTGGTCGCGGCGGCCCGGGGGCCGGCGCGCCTGCAGCTGGGGCTCGTCGCGCTGCTCCTGGTGGGCTTGGCCCTGTTTTTGCTGGCGCAGGTGTGGCAGCGGGAGCCGGTGCCCGACCGGCTGCGCCGGACGACGCAACTGGGGGACGTCAGCATCTCGCTGCGGGCGGTGGAGTCCTTGGTCCACCGGGCCGCTCGCCAGGTGAAGGGCATTGCCGAGGTGGACGTCCAGGTGGCCGCTGCCGGCGAGGAGCTGCACATCGACCTTTCGCTCATGGTGCAGCCGGACATGCGCATCCCCGATGTGACCCAGGCGGTGCAGGAGCGGGTGGAGGCCTACGTGCGGGAGACGGTGGGCCTGCCCGTAAGCCGGGTGGGGGTCGAGGTGCGCAACATCGCCCGGGACGCCCGGGGCCGGGTGGAGTGAGGAGCAGGGTCCCATGCAGCTGGACGGGGAACGCATCATGGCCACCTTGTGGGCGCACCGGGGCAAGATCATCGGCGGCCTCGTCGGCCTGTTGCTGGGTTGGCTGACGGTCCGCTACGGCTTTTGGCGGGCGCTCTTGTTCACCCTGTTTGTGGCAGCGGGCCTGGGGATCGGAGCCATGATCGATCGGGAAGGCCTGGACGGTTTCTTTGGGCGGTTCGCGGGCCGCCGGCGCTGACCTGCTGGCTGGGCGGCGTGGAGGGAATTGGAGGAAGGATGCGGTGAGGCGGAGGCTGGCCCGGGAAGTGGCCCTCAAGGCCTTGTTTGCTGTGGACCTGGGGAAGGTCAGGCTGGAACGGGTGCTGGAGGACTTGTTGGCCGAGGCCGATCTGCCGCCCAAGGACGCGCAGTTCGCCCGCGAGCTGGCCACCGGCACGTTGGCCCACCGCGCGGAAGCCGATGCCATCATCGCCCGCCAGGCGGTGGGGTGGACCATCGAGCGCATGGCCACCATCGACCGGAATATCCTGCGCATGGCCCTGTATGAGATATTGCATCGGGAAGACATCCCCGACAGCGTGGCCGTCAACGAGGCGGTGGAGCTGGCCAAGCGGTACGGCGACGCGGAGTCCAGCAAGTTTGTCAACGGGATTTTGGGTGAGATCGTGCGGGCCCGGTCCTCCGTCCAGCCATGAGGAGCCTAGGGATGGGGCCGGCGCCCCTTGGGGCGCCAGAGCTGTCGGCAGCGGGCGGCGCGGCCGCTGGCCCCGGCACGGCATCGGCGGGGGCCGCCCTGGGCATCGATACCAGCGCGTATACCACTTCGGTGGCCTTGGTGGGCGTGGACGGCCAGCTCTTGGCCGACGCCCGGACGGTGCTGGCGGTGCCCGCGGGCAGCCGCGGGCTGCGCCAGTCCGAAGCGGTATTTCAGCACATCCGCCGCTTGCCGGAGTTGATGGAGCGGGTGATGGGCTCGGGGCGGGCGCGGGTGATGGCCGTGGCCGCCAGCACTGCCCCGCGGCCAGTGCCCGACTCGTATATGCCCGTCTTTAAGGCCGGTGAGGCCGTGGCCCGGGCGGTGGCCGCGGCCCTGGGCGTCCCCTTTGTACCCCTTTCCCACCAGGAAGGCCACGTGTGGGCGGGCCTCTGGTCGGCGGGCCTGGGCCCGGTGGACCGCGTCCTCGCGCTGCACGCTTCGGGAGGCACCACCGAGCTGTTGCGGGCCACCGCAGCCGGCGGCGGCCGCTGGCACGTGGAGCGGTTGGGGGGCACTGAGGACCTCAACGCGGGTCAGTTCATCGACCGGGTGGGGGTCGCCTTGGGGCTGCCCTTTCCGGCGGGGCCGCACCTTGAGCGCCTCGCGGACGCGGGTGCGCCTCAAGCCTTGCAGCTGCCCGTCGCGGTCCGGCCCGGCCGCGTGAGCTTTTCGGGGCCGGCCACGGCGGCATTGCGGGCCCTGGAGCAGGGCGCGCGTCCAGCGGATCTGGCCGCCGCGGTCCAGGAGTGCGTGGCCGAGAGCCTGGCCCGGCTGGTAGTCCTGACGCCCGGGGCTTTGGCGGAGCCGCTCTTTCTCGGTGTCGGCGGGGTGCTGGCCAACGCGCGGGTGCGGGCCCGCTTGGAGGAAGCGCTGGCCACGGCCGGGGTGCCCGCCCATTTTGCCGCCCCCCGCTACAGCGTGGACAACGCGGTGGGTGCGGCCCTGGCGGGGGTCGCGGCGGTGCGGGAGGCGCAAGCCCGCTAGGCGCGCGGGAAAGGTGGACCAGATTTGGAGACGCGCCCCATCTACACCGTCCAACAGCTGACCCGGATCATTAAAGACCGGCTCGCCACCGATCCCCGCTTGAGCGGGGTGCTGGTGCGCGGGGAGATCTCCAACTTCAAGCACCACGGTTCCGGCCACATGTACTTTACCCTCAAGGATGCCCACAGCCGGCTGCGCTGCGTCATGTTCCGGTCGGACAACGTGCGCCTGCGGTTTCGCCCCGAAGACGGCATGACCGTGGTCGCCCAAGGGGACATCAGCGTTTATGAGGCGGCCGGGGACTACCAGCTCTATGTGCGCTGGCTCATGCCCGCGGGCCAGGGCGAGCTGGCCCTGGCCTTTGAGCAGCTGAAGCAGAAGCTCGCGGCCGCGGGCCTGTTTGATGCGGCCCGCAAGCGGCCCTTGCCCCTGCTGCCCCGGCGGGTGGGGGTGGTGACGTCGTTGCACGGCGCGGCGCTGCGGGACATCTTAAGCGTCATCCGCCGCCGGTTTCCCGCCATGCCGGTGCTGGTTGCGCCGGCCATCGTGCAGGGCGCGGAAGGCCCCGACAGCGTCGTGCGGGCCATCGAGCTCATCAACCGCGTTCCCGACGTGGACGTGCTCATCGTGGGCCGGGGCGGGGGCAGCCTGGAGGAGCTGTGGACTTTCAACGACGAGCGGGTGGCGTGGGCCATTTACCGGTCCCGCATTCCCGTCATCTCCGCCGTGGGCCACGAAACCGACGTGACCATCGCCGATTTTGTGGCCGACCGCCGGGCGCCCACCCCGTCGGCCGCGGCCGAAATGGCCGTGCCCGAGGAGCGGGTGCTGCGCCAGACCATCGCCTCCTTGGCCGCCCGGCTGGAGTCGGGTGTCCGCCGGCGGCTGGAGGACGGGCGGGTGCGGCTGGAGCTGCTCGTCGGCCGGCCGGCCCTGAGCCGGCCCCTGGACCTCTTGGCCCAATGGCGCCAGCGGGTCGACGACGCGGTCAGCGCCGCAGCCCGGGCCGTGCGGCAGCGCATCGACGGGCATGAGCGCGAACTGGCGTTTCTTGTCGGCAAGCTGGACGCCTTGAGTCCCTTGGCCACGCTGGCCCGGGGCTATGCCATCTGTCGCCGGCGGGACAGCGGCGAGGTGGTGCGCTGGGGCCGCCAGGTGGCGCCGGGCCATCCGGTGGCCGTCCGGGTACAGGACGCAGAGATCTGGGGCCGGGTGGAGCAGGTGGTGCCCACCGCCGCGCCCCAAGGGGAGGGAAACCGGCCATGAGCAGCCAGCCCCGCATGACTGACGAGGCGGGCCCGGGGCACGTCCCCGCGCCCGCGGCCTTGAGCTTCGAGGAGGCCCTGGCCCGGCTGGAACAGATCGTGCTGCGCATCGAGAGCGGCGAGGCGGGATTGGAAGAGTCGTTGCGCCTGTTTGAAGAAGGGGTGGCCTTGGCCCGCACGTGCCGGGCCCAGTTGGATCGGGCAGAGGCCCGCATCCGGGTGCTGGTGGAGGGGGCCGATGGGGAACTTTTGGAACGGGAGCTGGCCGCCGCCCCTGGCGACGCAGCGGAACGAGGCCTAGAGGGAGAGGGCGATGGGGCATGAGGGTGGCCGCATACTTGGAGCAGTGGGCGGCCCGGGTCGAAGCGGCCTTGGACGAGCTCCTGCCCCCAGTGCACCAGCCGCCGCCCGTCATCCACGAGTCCATGCGCTACAGCGCCCTGGGCGGGGGCAAGCGGCTGCGGGGCGTGCTGGCGGTCACGGCCTGCAAGGCCGCGGGCGGAGAGCCTCAACAGGCGCTGCCCCTGGCGGCGGCCCTGGAAATGATCCACGCCTACTCGCTGGTGCACGACGATCTGCCCTGCATGGACGACGACGACCTGCGGCGGGGCAAGCCCACCAACCACAAGGTGTTTGGCGAGGCCATCGCGGTGCTGGCGGGCGATGCGCTGCTGACCCACGCCTTTTGGGTCCTGGGCCGCCTGCCGCAGCTGGCGGGGATCACGCCCGCGACGGCCTTGGCCATCATCGAGGAGGTGGCCGCCGCGGCCGGGACGGCGGGGCTCATCGGAGGCCAAGTGGCCGACTTGGAAGCCGAGGGACGGGCGGGCCAGGTGAGCGGCGAGGAGCTGCGCAGCATCCATGCCCGCAAGACGGGGGCGCTGTTCCGGGCCAGCGTGCGCGCGGGCGCGCTGCTGGGCGGGGCGACGGAACCGGTGCTGGCGGCGCTGACCCGCTACAGCGAAGAACTGGGCCTCGCGTTTCAAATTACCGACGACATCCTGGACGTCGTGGGCGATCCGGCCGCGATGGGCAAGGCCGCGGGACGGGACCAGGCGCGGGCCAAGGCCACATACCCGGCCGTGTACGGGCTGGAGCGGGCGCGGCGGATGGCAGCCGAGGCCATCGACCGGGCCTGTGCGGCGGTGGAGCCTTTGGGGGACGCGGGCGCGGTGCTGGTCGACCTGGTGCGCTGGCTGGGGACCCGGGACCGCTGAAGCCCTGGGGGCTGGGGCGGGCCGGCTGGGGCCGTTGGCGCGAAGATTGTGACAGGCCCCCGCGTGTGCTATACTCATGCTAGGGGCAAGTGGCGCAGTATCCTAGTCAGCCCCGCGTTCCTGAGGCCGGGCCTAAAAATCCGGTAAGGGCACATCGATGAAGTCCCTGGTGGTGGCTGCCGACGCCCAGTCGGGGGTTGCTGCTGGGGGTTAAGGGAGTGGGGCGATCTGCAACGGCATGCAGGCGTTGACCCTGCTCCCGCGGAGACCCAAGTGCGTGGTGAAAACCGGGCGCCCGGGCGACACCAGATACAGGCGTGTCCGGGGGCGGCTTGGGGACCGCTACGGCTTGGGAAGAACCTGCACAGCGATGCGGGCGCCAGGAGTCATGGCGCACTGCGTTGGGTGCAGCGTAGCCTGCCTTGAGCGGGGCGGGTGGGAGAGCGGGTTCAGCGTCGTCGCCAAAGGCCACGGCGGCGATGTCGGTGCCGCTCGAAGCGCGTCCCGCAAAAGAGGCTAGGGAACGCTGGGAGCTGTCGAGGAAAACTCCTAGGCTGTTCCCTCCCGGGAAGCGCTCCGGGGATTGCGGTGTGGACTAAGTGGTAATCCAGCCCTGCGCGCGGTGACGCGGCAGAGCGCCCGGAAAGGGGAAACCGCCGCTGCGGCGACGCGGCGGAGGGGCGTTGGGAAAACCTGCTGGACCTAAGCCACAATGTTTACCCGGGGCGTGGCCACTTGCCGGTCCTTTTTTTGTTGCCCCGGCCCGCGGGCCATCGTCAGGCCCGCGGGCGTTTTCCGCCGGTCCAGCCGGCCAGCCGCAGCCAGCGGCCGGCGTAGTGCATGGCCTTGCCGGCCAAAAGCAGCACAGAGGTCGAGGACCGGACCGCCAAGGGCTTCTCGGCGGCCTTTCCACCGATGGTGAAAAACGCGATGGCCCCCAGCACGGCCATCGTGATGACGGAGATGGGCACTGCGGGATAGGCGCTGTGGATGGACAGGATGATCGGTGTGGCCACGACACCGCTGATGGTGCCGCAGATGTCGCCGATGACGTCGCCGCAGATGCTGTTGACGCGGCTCGCGTTGCGCACGATGACCAGGGCTTCCCGCGCGCCCACCACTCGATCGGAGGCCATGGCATTGAGGGGCACTTCATCCCCGGCCGCGGCCGCCACCGCCAGGATGTCCGCCAGGATCGCGAAGCCGATGACGCCAGCGAGGATAAAGGATCCCATCAGCCAGCTCACGTTTTGGAGGACGCCGCCCAGCGGCCCGCCCAAGGCCGCGGCCACCACAAAGGCCGCCAGCCCGATGGATAGGCCGTTGCGCAGGCCAGAATCGGCCCGGCGGGCGTTCTTGTCCCGGTGGGCGGGTTTTTCGCGCCGTCGCGCCATGCCCAATATCCTCCCCGGTTTCGTGCTGCCGGGGCGCCGCGGGGGGCGGCGGCCCCGTCGTGTTAGTTCGTGGCCCGCGTGCCCTTTCACTGCCAGCCGATGGTCATGCCGGGCGTCGCCCGGACGCGCGACCGGTCGGACAGCCCGGTTTCCTGTGGGCCCGGACGGCTCACTGGGGGCGGGCCGATGAAAACCCGCCTGGACGTCCTTTTGGTGGAGAAGGGCTTCTTTGCCAGCCGGCAGCAGGCCCAGCGGGCCATCATGGCAGGCCTCGTGCACGTGGATGGCCAGCGGGTGGACAAGCCGGGCACCATGGTGGCCGACACCGCCGCGGTGGAAGTGCGGGGCAAGCCCTTCCCCTATGTGAGCCGAGGAGGCTTGAAACTGGAGCGGGCCTTGGACGTGTTTGGCGTGGATGTGCAGGGGCTGGTGGCCGTGGATATCGGCGCCTCCACCGGCGGTTTCACCGACTGCCTCCTGCAGCGGGGTGCCCGGCGGGTGTACGCCATCGACGTGGGCGCGGGGCAGCTGGACTGGCGGCTGCGCCAGGATCCCCGCGTGGTCGTCATGGAGCGGGTGAACGCGCGGCACCTGCGCCCCGCCGACCTGCCCGAGGCGGTGGACCTGGCCGTCATCGACGTATCCTTCATCTCCTTGACCAAGATCTTTCCTGCGGTGCGGGGGCTGCTCAAGCCCGAGGGGCGGATGATCGCGCTGGTGAAGCCCCAGTTTGAGGCGGGGCGGGCCCACGTGGGCCGGCGCGGGGTTGTGCGGGATCCTGCCGTGCACCGGGCGGTGCTGCGGCAAGTGTCCGCGGCCCTGGGCCCCAACGGCTTCCGGCCCCTGGACGTGACGCCGTCGCCCATCCGCGGGCCCGAGGGCAACATCGAGTATCTGCTGCTGGCCCAATGCGTGCCGGTGCCCGCGGCACCGGCGGGCGCTCCCCAGGACCCGCCGGGGGACGCCTTGGAGGACACGAAAGCCGCGGCGGCCCTGGACCCGGCATGGGCCGCGCGCCTGGACCGGGCCGTCGACGAGGCCCACGGGGCCGGGGATGAGCAGGACGGGGCCGGGGGTCTGTAACAAGGCCGGGGATCGTGCCACGGGGCCGGACCTGGTGGAGCTGGCGACGGGCCCAGGGCGGGCAGGAATCGGACCCGCGCAGCCGGAAGGTTGTTGGCCGATGGACAAGGTGCAGCACAAGCGATTTGCATTGATGCCCCACACCGAGAAGGGCCAGGCCATGGCCGTGGCGGACCAGGCCTTGCAGCAGCTGCTGGCCGCGGGCGCCGCGGTGTGCCTGGAGCCCCCGGTGGCCGCCGCGTTGGGCTGCCCCCAGCTGGGGCGGCCGGTGGAGGAGTGGCGGGACCTCGACGCCGCGGTGGTGCTGGGCGGCGACGGCGCCGTGTTGAGGGCCGCCCGCCTTTTGAGCCCGCGGCGGGTGCCTTTGCTGGCCGTCAACGTAGGCCATTTGGGCTTTTTGACGGAAGTGGAGCATGGGGAGTTGGACGCAGCCCTCGGACGGCTCTTGGCTGGCCAGTACGCCATCGAGCAGCGGATGATGCTGACCGCCACCGTGGTGCGGGACGGCCGTGCGGTGTGGCGGCTTGCGGGCCTCAACGATGCGGTCATCACCCGGGGCACCTTCGCCCGCATCATCCGGATCCAGGTGCGGGTCACGGGGCAGACGGTGCTGGACTACGCCGGCGACGGCATCATCGTGGCCACGCCCACGGGCTCCACCGGCTACTCCTTGTCGGCGGGGGGCCCCATCGTCCATCCCCACATCGAATCGCTGCTCTTGACGCCCATCTGCCCCCACGCCCTGGCCACCCGCTCCATCCTGGCCCGGGCCGACGAGCAGGTGGAGGTGTGGGTGGACGCTTCCCACACGGACATCATGTTGACGGTGGACGGGCAGGTGGGCTACGGGCTCCAAATCGGGGACATGGTCCGGGTGGGACGGGCGCGCCACCGGGTGCGGCTGGTGCGGCTAGGTCCGGATCGTTTCTACCGCGAGCTGCGGGTCCGGCTCGGACAAGGCGGCCCGGGCCGGGGACCGGCGGAAGGCGAGGCAGAGACACCGTGAAGGAGCAGCGTCAGCAAGCCATCTTGCGGCTCATCGAAGACCACGAAATCGAGACCCAGGCGGAGCTGCTGGAACGGCTGCGGGCAGCCGGGTTCAACGCGACCCAGGCCACCGTTTCCCGGGACATCGCCGAACTGGGGCTCGTTAAAGTGCGGGGTGCGGGCGGCAAGAGCTACTACACCCGTCCCGTGCAGCCGCCGGCGGGCGAAGTGCTGGAGCGGACCCGGTGGGCGTTGCGAGAGTACGTGGTGGGCATGGAGTACACCGGCCCGTTGGTGCTGCTCAAGACCCTCTCCGGCCGAGCCCACGCGGTGGCCGCTGCCCTGGATGAATATTCTTTGCCCGGCGTGTTGGGCACCCTGGCCGGCGACGACGCGGTGCTGATCCTGGTGCGGTCCCGGGAAGCGCAGCCGCCCGCGCCCGAGGTGGCCGAGGTGCTGCGGGTGCTGCAAGAACTGCGGGGCTAGGGACGGGGTCGCCGCGGGGCGCCGGCCGCGGGGCGGCGCCGGACGGCCCCGCCGCGGAGCAAGGGGGGACGGCCTGTGCTGCTGGAACTGCACATCCGGGACTTTGCCCTCATCGACCGGCTGCACCTGGACTTTGCCCCCGGCCTCAACGTCCTCACCGGGGAAACGGGCGCCGGCAAGTCCATCGTCATCGACGCCTTGCAGACGGTCCTGGGCGGCCGCGCCCGGGCGGATCTGGTGCGTTCCGGATCCGACAGCGCCATCATCGAGGCGGCCTTTCACCTGCCCCCGGCCAGCCCCGTGCTGGCCCGGTTGGACGAGATGGGCCTGCTGGACCGCTCCGAGCCCGAAGGCCTCGTGCTCCGGCGGGAGGTGCTCAAGACGGGCCGCTCCCGCTGCTGGATCAACGGCCACCCGGTCACCGTCACCCAGCTGGGGACCGTGGGGGCGGAGCTGGTGGATATTCACGGCCAGCACGAAAACCAGTCGCTGCTCATCCCCCAAAGGCAGTTGGAATTGCTGGACGCCTACGGCGGGCCCGCCCTCGTGGAGCTGGCCCGGGACTTCGCGGTCCACTGGCGCCGACTCCAGACGGCCCGGCAGGAACTGGCGGCCATCTTGGCGGGCGAGCGGGAGCGGGCCCGGCGCATCGATCTGCTGCAGTTTCAGGTGGACGAGATCGAACAGGCCCGGTTGATCCCGGGCGAAGAGGAGGAACTGGAGCGGCTGCGCCGGCGCCTGGGGCAGCTGGAACGCCTCCGCCAGGAGACGGCCCGGGTCTACCAGCTCCTCTACGAGGGCGCCGCGGGGCAGGCCGCGGCCGCCGACGCCTTGGCCGAGGCCGTGGGGGCCCTGGAGCCCTTTGCGGATGTGGAGCCGGATCTGGCCGAAGCCGCGCGCCTGCTGGAAACCGCCGCGGTGCACGTAGGGGAGGCCGCGGCCATGGTCCGCCGGTGCGCGGAAAACTTGGACGCGGACCCGGCGCGGCTGGAGGAGGTGGAGGCCCGGCTGGCCCTTATCGGCAACCTGAAACGCAAGTACGGCGCCACCACCGCGGAGGTGCTGGCCTTCGCCGAGAAGCTGCGGGCCGAGCTGGAGACCCTCCTCAACAGCGAAGCGCGGGCGGGCGCGCTGGAGCGGGAGCTGGCGGCTTTGGAGGAGCAGGCCGCTCGCCTGGCCGGCGAGCTGAGCCGGGCCCGGGCCGAGGCGGCCCGCCGTTTGGAACAGGCGGTGGCAGGCGAGCTGGCCGGACTGCATATGGGCCCCGGCCGGTTTTTGGTGCGCTTGGAGCACACCCCTGATCCCGAGGGATTGCCCGTGGGCGGCCAGCGGCTCGCGGCCACGGCCCACGGCATCGACCGGGTCGGTTTCTACCTGGCCGCGAATCCCGGCGAGGAGCCCCGGCCTTTGGCCCGGGTGGCGTCGGGGGGTGAGCTGTCCCGGGTGGCGCTGGCCATCAAACGGGTCCTGGCCGCGGTGGACGCGGTGCCGGTGCTGGTCTTTGACGAAATTGACGCGGGCATCGGCGGGCAGACGGCCCAAGGGGTGGCCCAGCGTCTGCGGGCGGTGGCCGGGGAGCGGCAAGTCATCTGCGTCACCCACCTGGCCCAGATCGCCACGGTGGCCGATCATCACCTGCACATCCACAAAGCCGTCACCGGTGGCCGCACCACGGTCCATGTGGAACCGCTGGCGGGCCAGCGGCGGGTGGAGGAGATCGCCCGGATGCTGGCGGGGGTGCTGACCGAGCATACGGTGGAAAACGCCCGCGAGCTGTTGCGCATGGCCCAAAAACCCAGCGCCGCCAGCTAAATCGGTCCATTCCAGCGTTCTGGTTTCATCGGCCGGGGCCGGCCGGGCACCCTAGGAAGCAGCGGCGGATGCCGCTGGTTTGCCTGGGGAGCGTGACCGGCCCGTGCCGTGGCTTAGACCGTCCTTTCGCCGTCTTGCGGCCTTCTTGGCCGTCCTGGTTGCCCTCGGCCTTTCATGGCAAGTGCGGGCGGCCCTGCGGGTGCCAGCCCAGGTGCGCCTTTTGCCGGGGCAGGAGTTTGCCGTCCCGTTGGGCCGTTTCATGACGCTGGTGGACGTGTCCGCCAGCGGCTGGCTGGTGCAGGCCGATACCGGCGTGCCCACCATCCGCGCCGCCCAGATGGGCGATGCCCAGGTGCAGGTACGCCTCCTGGGCTTGGTGCCCCTGCGCAGCGTGCGGGTGAGCGTGGTGCCCCGCCTGGCGGTGGTGCCCGGCGGCCAGGCCATCGGGGTCATGGTCAGCGCCCACGGGCTGGTCATCGCCCAAACGATGCAACTGGTGGACACCGACGGTGTGGCCCGGTTTCCCGCCCGTGAGGCGGGCTTGCGGCCCGGGGACCTCTTGCTGGAGTTGGCAGGGGTGCCTCTTTACAGCGTGGACCAAGTTCACGAGCTGGTGGAGCGCTACGGGCGGCACGGCGCACCCCTGGAGGTGACGGTGGCGCGCAACGGCGTCCGCCTGACCCGCACCATCGTTCCGGTCCCCATCGAGGTGCGGGAAGGGGGCCAGCGGACCGTCCGCTACCGGCTGGGCCTGCGGCTGGAGAGCCCCGCGGCGGGCGTGGGCACCCTGACCTTCTACGATCCCGTTCACATGCGTTTTGCGGGCTTGGGCCACATGATCACCGACGGCTTCAACAACCGGTTGGCCGTCAACGAAGGCCGCATCGTGGAAGCCGTCATCCGGGGCATCCAGCCCGGCGCGCGCGGCTACCCGGGGGAAAAGATCGGAGTGTTTGAGAGCCGGGTGGGCGAGATGGGCACCATCGAGAAGAACAGTCCCTACGGCATCTACGGCCGGCTCCACCGGCTGCCCCGCCACGGACTGCACCAGGAGCCGGTGCCGGTGGCCTTAGCCCACGAAGTGCGGCCCGGGCCCGCGCAGATGCTGACGGTGGTGGAAGGCCGGCAGGTGGAGGCCTTTGACATTCGCATCGTCCAGGTGCACCCCCACCGGCGGGCCGACGGGCGGGGGCTGGTGCTGGAAATTACCGATCCGCGCCTTTTGGCCTTGTCCCGGGGCATCGTGCAGGGGATGAGCGGCAGTCCCATCCTGCAGGACGGCCGGCTGGTGGGCGCGGTCACCCACGTCTTTGTCAACGATCCCGCCCGGGGCTACGGCATCCTGGCCGAGTGGATGGCTTACGAGGCCGGCATCGTGCCGGAATCGCCGCCCGCCGGGGAGGAATCGGCCGCTGTCAGGCGAAACTAAAATTTTGCCATGGTGCGCTTGGTTGTTGTCGATTCCAACACCAGCTTTTGCCAGCGCATCCAAGACGAAGCCCGCCTCGCCGGGGACATCGACGTAGTGGCGGTGGCCCACGACGGTGCACTGGGGTACCGGCACATCCGCGAGCACGCGCCGCATGCCGTGGTGCTGGAGCTTTTCCTTCCGGTCTTGGACGGTTTTGGTGTGCTGGAACGGTTGGCCAAAGATCCGCCCACGCCCCGCCCTCGGGTGGTGCTGACCACCGTGGCCGCCCACGAGCACCTGCTGAGCAAGGCCTTGAACCTGGGTGCCGACTACTGCGTCATCAAGCCTTTTGACGCCAAGACGCTGCTGGAGCGGGTGCGGCAGCTGGTGGAGCCCGACGGGGTCAGCGGGCGGAGTCGGGACGCGTTTCAGCAGGCGGTGCTGCAGGAGATCACCCGGCGCCTCGCGGAGCTGGGCGTACCGCCCCACTTCAAGGGGTACCAGTACTTGCGGGATGCCATCAGCATCGTGGTGCAGGACATGGGCATGCTCAACGGCGTGACCAAGTTCCTGTATCCCACCATCGCCCGCCGGCACGGCAGCTCGCCCCAGCGGGTGGAGCGGGCCATCCGGAACGCCATCGAGGTCACCATGACCCGGGGCAACCTGGAGGAGATCCAGCGGGTCTTCGGTTACTCCATGGATGCGTGCAAGGGCAAGCCCTCCAACTCCTCCTTCATCGCGCGCTTGGCCGATCAGGTCCGGCTGGACGTGCAGGTCAGCTGAGCGGCCCGACCCCAGGGCGGACGGCGGGTCAGGCGCGTCGGCCGGGGGCACACTAACCGCGTGATACGCGGCACAGCGCGGGTGGGCCCCCGCACCAAGGCCCTCATCCGCCGGCTGCGGGCCGGCGACATCGCGGTCATCGACCATCCCGATTTGGACGAAGTGGCGGCCGACGGCTTGCGCCAGGCCCGGGTGCGGGCCGTGATCAACCTGGCCCCGTCCATCACTGGCCGCTACCCCAACCTGGGGCCGTCGCTGCTCCTGGCGGCGGGCGTGCCGCTCCTGGACGCGCCCCGGGCCCTGGCGCGGCGGGTGCGGGATGGCGACGAGCTGGCCATCGACGAGGCCGGCCGCGTGTGCCGGGGCCAAGAGCCCCTGGCGGCGGGGACGTGGCTCACGCCCCAGTTGGTGGCCCAGCGCCTGGAAGCGGCCCGCACCAACTTGCCCGCCGAGGTGGAGCGCTTCATCGACAACACGCTGGAATACGCCCGGCGGGAAAAGGCCTTTGTCGTGGAGCCGCTGTCCTTGCCGCCGCTGCAGGTAGACCTTGGGGGCCGCCACGCCCTGGTGGTGGTGCGGGGCCACAACTACCGGGCCGACCTGGCCGCCCTGGCCTCCTATATCCACGAAATGAAGCCCGTTCTCATCGGCGTCGACGGCGGCGCCGACGCCCTGCGGGAAGCCGGCTGGCCGCCCGACATCATCATCGGCGACATGGACAGCGTGTCCGACGCCTCCTTACGGGTGGCGCGGGAAATCATCGTCCACGGCTACCGGGATGGCCGCGCGCCCGGGTTGGCCCGGGTGCAGGCCCTGGGCCGGTCCGCCCACGTCCTGGCCGCCCCGGGCACCAGCGAGGACTTGGCCCTGCTGGTGGCCTACGAGGGCGGTGCGGACCTGATTGTGGCCGTGGGCACCCACTCCAACCTCATCGACTTCTTGGAGAAAGGGCGCGCGGGCATGGCCTCCACCTTTCTGGTGCGCCTCAAGGTGGGGGCCCGCCTGGTGGACGCGCGCGGCGTGAGCCAGCTGTACCGGGGGCGTCCCCGGCCCCACTACCCGGTGCAGATCGCCTTGGCGGCCCTGGTGCCCGCCGGCATCGTCGTCGCCTTGGGGCCCTCTTTGCGGGACTTGGTGCGCTTGGTGTGGCTGCAGGCCCGGATTTGGCTGGGGTGGTGATGGGGCTGCTGGTGGACATCCGCTATCATTTGGCTTCCCTCATCGGGGTGTTCTTGGCCTTGGGCGTTGGCATGCTCATCGGCACCCAACTGGCCCAGGGGGGAGCCCTGGAAAACGAACAGCAGCGGCTGGCCCAGCGCCTGGAAGCGCGCCTGGAGGGGCTGCGGGCCGAAAACCGCGCCCTCTTGGAGGCCGCCGCCGCCCTGGAGGAGCGGCTGGCCCGGGAGCGGGACTTTGCCGATCTGGTGCTGGGCGCGGTGGTGTCCGGCACGTTGGCCGGGGTCCCCGTGGACGTGTACGTGCCCCCGGGGCATGGGGCCGCGGCCCAGCGGCTGCAGCGGGTGCTGGCCCAGGCCGGGGCCCGGGCGCAGGTGCGGGAGGAGGCGCCCGCGGCCGCAGCCGCTGACCCGGAGGCGGTGGCGGTCGTCTTCTGGCCCGCGGAGGCGGGGGATGGGGACGGCCCGCCGGTGGCCGTACCCCGCGGCGCGGTGGTGGCGGTGCCCGGGGCCCTGCCGGACCCGCACCCCGCGGCGGCCGCCGCGGCCGAGGCCGGGGACGTGGTGGCCGCGGTGGACACCCCCCTGGGGCTGCTGGCCCTGGTGGAGCGGCTGCGCACCGGGGAGCTGCCGGCCGACGCCGAAGCGCTGCTGCGGGAGCGGCTGCAGCGGTGAACGCCCCTACCTTGGTTTCGGCCATCATCCCCGCCTACAACGAAGCGGCAATCCTTCCGGCCACGGTGGCCGCCTTGCGGGCAGTCCCCGGTATCCACGAGGTGGTGGTGGTGGACGACGGCTCTACCGACGAGACGGCCGCGCTGGCCCGCGGGCTGGGCTGCCGGGTGGTGCAGTTGGGCCGCAACCGGGGCAAAGGCGCCGCGCTGGCGGCGGGCGTCGCCGCAGCCGCGGGCCAGGTGCTCCTCCTCTTGGACGCCGACCTGGGCCCGTCGGCCAGGGAAGCAGGACGGCTGCTACCGCCCATCCTGGCGGGCGAGGCCGACATGGTTATCGGCCGGCTGCCGCCGGCCCGAGGGCCAGGGGGCTTTGGGCTGGTGAAGGCCTTGGCCGGGGCAGGCATCCGGTGGCTAACGGGCCTGTCCCTGGCCGCCCCCTTGTCGGGCCAGCGGGCCGTGCGCCGAGAGGTGCTGGCCGCGCTGCCAGGCCTGGCCGGCGGGTTCGGCGTGGAGGTGGGCCTGACCATCGACGCGGCCCGCGCCGGCTTTCGCGTGGTGGAGGTGCCGGTGGCCATGGAGCATCGGGAGACGGGCCGCGACATGGCAGGCTTTTGGCACCGGGGCCGCCAGTTGTGGCACGTGGCCGGTGCCCTGGCCCGGCGGGTGGGCCGTCCGGCGGGACGCCGGTGAGGGGGCGGTGGCGGGATTGGCGGTGCTGGTGACGGTGGCGGCCGCCGGGGCGGCGTGGGTGCTCCTGCCCAGGTTCTTGCCCCTCATCGAGGGGGCCGGGTTGGTGCGGTCCAACTTCCGGGGCCAGCCGGTGCCCGCGGCGGCCGGCACCGCCCTGGCCTTGATTTACGGCGCCAGTCTCTTGGCCTTGGTGGCCGCAGGGGCCTGGCGCGGCCTACCCCGGGGAGTAGCGGGGCTCGGCGGAGGTCCGCCCGACCCGGTGCTGGTGTCTTTGTTCGTGGTCACGGCGGGTATGGCCTTGGTGGGCCTGGCCGACGACGTCTTTGGCGACCGCACGGCCACCGGCCTTGGCGGGCACTGGCGGCGCCTGTTGTCCGGCCGGGTGACCACCGGGGCCCTCAAAGCCCTTTTTGGCGGGATCGTCGGCTTGGCGGCGGGATCGCTGCTGGCCGAGACACTAGTGGACTTGATCGCCAACGCCCTCCTCATCCCGCTTTTGGCCAACGCCGTGAACTTGCTGGACGTGCGCCCGGGGCGGGCGGTCAAAGGCTTTTTTGGGGCCATAGGGCTCTTCTGGATCGCGGCCCCGGGCCATCCAGGCTGGCCCTACGTGGCGCCCCTCCTCGCGGCCGTGGCCGTGTACCTGCCCTACGACCTGCAGGCCCGGGCCATGCTGGGTGACACCGGCGCGAACCTCTTGGGTGGGGTGGCCGGCGTTGCGGCGGCCGCGGCTTTGTCGCCCCTGGCGCGGGCAGCTCTTCTCGCGGTGCTGCTGGCGGTGCACGTGCTGGCGGAACAGCGGTCCTTGAGCGACGTCATCGAGCGGGTGCCGCCCCTGCACTGGCTGGACCGGTGGGGACGGGAATGACGGACGCCGCATACCCCCGCCGCCGGGACGCATAGGGTGTGCCGGAGGGGAATCGGGTGGCAAGGTTCGCAAGGCGGCTCTTCCGCCCCCGTGCCGTCAGGTTCTACGCGGCGGCGGTGGGGCGCTGGCGGCGCTGGGCCGGGTTAGGGCTGGCCGCGGCCATCATCGGATGTTGGGCGGTGGCGGGATCGGGGCTCGTGCCGCCAGCGGGGCCTGCGGCTGCGGGGTTTGGGGCATTGCCCGCTTCCGCGGGGCTGGATCCCCGCAAACCCGTGTACGCGGTGCCCGTGGCCCAGCGGGTCGTCAGCTTCGGCGTCAACGTGGACTGGGGCGACGAGCACTTGCCCGCAATGCTCGCGGCCCTGGCCCAGCGGGACGTGCGGGTCACCTTCTTTCCCACGGGTCGGTGGGCCCAGCGCCGGCCCGACCTGGTCCGGGAGTTGGTGGCCCGCGGCCATGAGTTGGGCAACCACGGCTACCGTCACGATCACCCCCTGGCTCTGGCCGATGAGGAGCTGGCCCAGATGATCGGGCGGGGACAGGCGGTGCTGGAGGAGATCGCCGGGGTGCGCACCAGGCTCTTTGCGCCGCCCTACGGCGAAGTGGACGGCCGCGTCGCCCGGATCGCCGCGGCCATGGGCCACTGGACCATCATGTGGACGGTGGATACGGTGGACTGGCGGCGTCCGCCGCCCGAAACCATTGTCCAGCGGGTGCTGTCCCGGGTGCAGCCGGGCGCCATCGTCCTCATGCATCCCACCGCCCCGACGGCGGCCGCGCTGCCGGTCATCCTCGATGCGTTGCTGGCCGATGGCTGGCAGGTGGTGCCCGTGGGGCAGCTGCTGGCGGCGGCAGGCTCCAACGTCGATGTCCCGGGCGGGGGCCCCGGCCCGCCCGGGCCCTAAGCAAGGCTAGGCCTGTCTCCGGGGCAGGGCCCCGGAACCGGGCCGGACCCTGGAGCAGGGGCGGCCCCCCGAACGGGACCGGACCCTGGATCAGGGCAGGGGCCTGGAACTGGGTTGGGCGCTAGAGCAGGGCCCGGCGCATGAGGTCCCAGGTGTCGGGGTCTTCTTGACCCAGCCGCCACAAGGCCACACCCGCCAGCTCGTACTCCAGGGCCAGCAGCAGCTTGTGGCCGATGCTCTGGTGGTTCTCAAACCACACCTCCCGGCCGTCGTAGCGGAAGGTGGGCACCTGGAAGCGGGCATGCCACTCTAGCCGCACGGCCGGATCCCGGGCCTGAGCCGCCGCCAGCCGGCGCATGGCGTCGGCATGGGCGACGGCGTCGGCCCAGCGGGTGCCCGCGGGCCAATCGTACCCGTAAGCGGGGATGCCCAGCACCAGCTTGTCCGGGGGCACCGCGCCCCCCGCGGGGTCCAGCGCGTATTCCACCACTTCCCGCACCCAATCTAAGGCCGCTACGGGCCCCGGATCGCTGCCCCGCCAATGCTGGTCGTAGGCCATGATCATGAGGAAGTCTACGTGGGGAGCGAGGCCGGCGTAGTCGTAGGCGGCCGTCCACGGCTCGCGGACAGTGCGGTGGGTCACCGCGGGCACCGCCATGCTCACCTTAAGGCCCCGGGGGCGGGCTTCGGCCGCCAGCGCGGCCATAAAGGCCGTGAGGGCGTCCCGGTGGGCCCGGGGCACGTTTTCCAGGTCAATGTGGACGCCGGTCATGCCCCAGCGTTCCACCACGTCGACGATGTTTTGAATGGCTCGGCGCTGCACGGCCGGGTCGGTGAGCAGCGCCTCCACGATCCGCGCGTCAAAGGCGCCCAGATCCGGATTGAAGTTGTGGATCAAGGCGTGGGTTTCCACGCCCCGGCGGCCGGCAAAGGCTAGGACGTCGGCGAGATGGGTTTCGCTGGTGTAGACCGGGCGCAGTTGTCCCTGGGGGTCCAGTCCCCATGCCCACGGGGCGATGGCCGTGATGACGTCGGTGTTGCCCTGCAAGGCCGGCCACGCGGGGCGGCGGGTGTCCTGCATGTAATAGCCCAGGACCATGAGGTCGTCCGGGATGCGGCCGGGCCCCACGGCCCGCACCAGATAATCCTGAACGTAGCCCTCCTGTCCGTCGGCGGTGCGCACCCGGTACCAGCCTGCCTCCCGGGCCAGCACCGTGAGGGGATCGCCCTGGCGCAAGTGAGCCACCGGATGCCGCTCTTGGGGCGAGCGGTACAGCGCCACGCCTTGTCCTTCCACCGTGGCGAGAATGGCCGCAGGCAGGTCCGCGGCCGGATCGGCGGGGTCGTCTTGGGGACCGCTGGCGAAGGGGCCCCACGCCACCAGCAGAGACAATATGAGGAAGAGGATAGTTTGGACCGTCATGCCGCGCCTCCGCAGATATCGCGCAAAGCGATGATGGCTCGCCCGACGGTTTCCCTGCGGGCGTCGGGGGATCCTGCCGACAATATCCGGTGAAAGGGGCAAAGCCCGGCAGCGGCGGCAACGGGTGGGGCCTGTCCGGATGCGGGGGATCGGGGCGCTGAGGGCCGGTTTGCAGCCCTTCTCACGGGCCGGTATAATGGGCCTGCAGACAGCGGGAGGGGGACAGCGGCTTTGCCCAAGAAGGCGGTATTGCCCAACGGGATGCGTGTGATCACCGAGCGGGTGCCCGGCGTCCGTTCGGTGGCCGTCGGCGTGTGGGTGGGGGTGGGTTCCCGGGACGAAGCGCCCGAGCAGAACGGCATCGCCCATTTTGTGGAGCACATGTTGTTTAAAGGCACCCGCCGCCGTACGGCGCGGGACATTGCCGAGGCCATCGACGCCACCGGCGGGCAGCTTAACGCCTTCACCACCAAGGAGACGACGTGCTACTACGCCCGGGTGCTGGACGAGCACCTGCCCTTGGCCTTGGACATTTTGGCGGACATGCTGCTGGAGCCGGCTTTCCGCCCGGAGGACCTGGTGCGGGAGCGGGAAGTCATCCTCGAGGAGATCCGCCTGGTGGAGGACACCCCGGAAGATCTGGTGCACGACCTGTTCGAGAAGGCCCTCTTTGGCGCCCATCCGCTGGGCCGCCCGGTGCTGGGCACCCAGCGGACGGTGGCCGGCTGTACCCGGGCTGACCTGGTGCGGTTTGTGCAGGCCCATTACACCCCGGCCGACTTGGTTATCGCGGCGGCCGGCAGCGTGCATCACGACGCCCTGGTGGATCTGGTCCAGCAGCTGTTTGACGGGCCCGCCGGCCCCGGCGCGGGGCGGGGTCCGGTGCCCTTCGCGTACCGCCCCGCCTATTTGATGGTGGACAAGGACATCGAGCAGGTGCACCTGTGCGTGGGCGTGCCGGCCTTGCCCCGCAGCCACCCGCAGCGGTTCGCCCTGCACCTTTTGGATACGCTGCTAGGGGGCGGCATGAGTTCCCGCCTCTTTCAGGAGCTGCGGGAAAACCGCGGCCTCGTCTACTCCACTTACTCCTACCACTCCGGCTACCGGGACACGGGCGTGCTGGGGGTGTACGCCGGCACCAGCCCCGACAAAGCGCCGGATGTGCTGGAACTGATCCGCGCGGAGCTCGCGGCCGTGCACCGGGGGGAGATCACTGCGGAGGAGCTGGAGCGGGCCAAGCAGCAGACGAAGGGATCCCTCATCTTGAGCTTGGAAAACACTGCGGCGCGCATGAGCCGGCTGGGCCGCAGCCTGCTGGACGGCCAGCCTTACCTGAGCCCGCGGCAATTGATGCGCAAGATCGACGGGGTGACCTTGGAGGACGTGCGGCGCCTGGCTGCGGAGCTGTTGCCCCCCGAACGCCTGACAGTGGTGGGCCTGGGCGCGATCCCGGCGGCCCTGCGGCAGGAGCCTTGGGCGGAGGCGGTGGGGTAAGATGGGCGAGCTGAGGGAAACCGATACCGCCGCCCGCCCCCTGCAGGTGGCCGTGCGCCGGGTGTCCGACCTGGCCCGGCGCTGGCCGCTGCCCGCTTATGCCACGCCGGGGTCGGCCGGCCTGGACCTGCGGGCGTGCGTGGCGGAACCCGTCCAGCTGGCGCCTGGCCAGCGCCGCCTCATCCCCACCGGGATCGCCATCGCTTTGCCGTCGGCCCACTGGGTGGCCCTGGTGTTTGCCCGCAGCGGCCTGGCGTCCAAGCACGGGATCCAGCTGGCCAACGGGGTGGGCGTCATCGACAGCGACTACCGGGGCGAGATCATGTGCGCCCTTTACAACGCGGGCGCCGCTTCCTTTACCATCCAGCCCGGCGACCGCATCGCACAGCTGGTGGTGGTGCCCGTGGCCCGGGTCGTGTGGCAAGAGGTGGACGACTTGGCCGCGTCCGAGCGGGGGGCGGGCGGCTTTGGCTCCACGGGCGCTTAAAGCCCGCCCGGCCCGTTGACACGGGCTGGCGCAGACTGCTACGATACGCGTGCCGACCATGCCCGGGGTGAGGAAGGGATGATGAGGGCGTGGGTCGGCGTGCGCGCGTGTTGGCCCCGGGCGGCCTTGTCCGGCGGCCGAGGCTGGGGTCGCGGGTGCGCCTCGGCCGGCTCCGCCGGCCCCCGGGCCTTGGCCGGCGGATCCAGCACCGGCGGCCCGGCGCGCGGTACCGGTTTTGCCTCCCGTTTCCTACGAGGCTTTCCCACAGATTTCCACCTAGGTTCAAGAAGGGATTCCGAGCCGTCGCGGGCCTCGCGGTGCTGTTGCCGGTTTGGCTGCAGGCGGGGGCGATGCCAGCCGCGGCATTGTCGTATTGGGCGGAAGTGGTGGCGCCCGTGGAGGCGCCCGGCGGCTTTGTGCTGGACCAAGGGCTGCGGGTGCCCTTTGCCGGCCCCGGTGGCCCTTTGTGGGGCGGCGTCGCAGGCGAGCTGGCCCTTCGCCAGCGCACGTTTCCCGGCGACAGCACGTCGGCCTGGGCCGGTGGGCTGCACTTGGCGGCGGGCCCCTTCCGCGGCTATCTCGTCCACAACGACCATCACCGCTCTTCCACCGAACCCTTCCGTCTGGTGCATTATAGCGCCTGGTCTCCCGGTGCCTGGGCGGGGGGTGTCCAGTGGCTGGGCCGGTGGTCGGGGCTCGTGCAGTTCGTGGAGGCGGTGCCCCTGCGCCGGCAGGCGGGTCCCCTGCTGGTGGGCCAGCTGGCCGGCCCGGCCCCGTGGCCCCGCTTGACGTGGGTCGGCTACGGGACGACCCAGCTGCGGCACCACTTTTATGTCCTCGACGGCGCTCTGGACCTCTCGCCCGGGGCGCGGCTGCGCTGGGGCGGGGCGTGGCAGCAGGGCCTTGAGGTCGCGGCGCTGGCGGGCCCCGTCGCCTTTGCATCCGTAGCCGAAGGTGCCGCCTTTGCCCGCCTGGAGGCCTCACGGGGGCGCCACCGCTACTGGCTGGCCTTGCACGGCACGTCCCCGGGCTTTCGCTCCCTGGTGGCCGACGATTACCCCTTCCTGCGGGGCCGGGCGGCCATGGAGGGCCGCTGGCAGTTCCGTCCCCAGACCAGCCGCCTGCTCAGCGTCTACGGGCATGTCGCGGAGCCCCTCGATGGCCGGTACGCGCCGTCGCGGGAGGTGGAAGTCCGCTACAGCGCGGCGCCCCGGCGGCAATGGGCGTGGCATCTGGGCGGGGCCTGGCGGTGGCGGGAGGGAGAAGGCACCATCCTGGGATGGGAGGCCGGCCTAAGGGATCCGGCCCGGCGGCTGGACCTGTCGGTGGAGATGGAGGCCGGGGGCGCCGGGGTCCGCTGGCGCCCGCGGGTGCAGTGGCGGGCACCGGACTGGCACCTGCGGGTCGCGGCCGACACCGGCTTGGCCGGCTGGCGGCTGCAGTGGGTCCACACGGGCCATCCCCTGTGGGAGCTGACGGTGGTGTACAAGCAGCGTTGGGACCCGGCCGGTGGCTTGCCGGTGCGGGACTGGTTGTACCTGCGCGTCGCCCGCCGGCTGCCGGATCGGGGCCAGGTGTGGCTGCGGTGGGGCGACCACGACCAGGGCCGGCTCGATGTGGGCTGGGCCTGGCCGGCGGAGGTGGCCGTCGGGATTGACCTGGCCTTGTAGGGCATACATTGTAGCGCGGGGGGCTGGCAATGCGCTACAGCGACCTGGCCGGCAAGGAGATCATCGACATCGACCAGGGGATCCGCCTCGGGATCATCAACGACACCGATCTGGTCATCGACACCGATGCCGGCCGGGTGGTGGCCATCATCATCCCCAGCCGGGGCGGCTGGTGGGCCCGGCGGGAGTTGGAAATCCCCTGGCACGGCATCCGCAAGATCGGCGTGGACCTGATCATTGTGGATATGAGCACCGCCGTGGACCCCCACCGCGCCCACCGCTGGGACCAGGGGACCGCGGAGCGCCACCGGGCCCGCTGGGATCCGGAGTCTTCCGAGCCTGACCTGCGCTGAGGCGCATACCCCCGGAGCGGGAGGGAACAATACCGCGGGAAACCACTCGCTCTGGGGGGAAGGACGATGGCGACCACCATCGGTGTTTTTGATTCGCGCGAGCAGGCCGAGCGGGCCGTGCAGGAGCTGCGGCAGCGGGGCTTTTCCGAGCAGGACGTGTCGCTGGTGGCCCGGGATCAGGGCGGCCGGGGCCGCGGGCCGGGCCGGGGGGATATGGAGGCGGGCGATGAAGGCATGGTGGGCGGCGAAAACATTAGCGACGGCACCATGTGGGGCGGCGGCATCGGCGCTGTGGGGGGCCTTTTGGCCAGCGCCGGCGCCCTAGCTATCCCCGGGATCGGGCCCATCATCGCGGCGGGGCCCCTGGCCGCGGCCCTGTCGGGCGCGGTGGCCGGCGGCTTGGCCGGCGGTCTCTTGGACATGGGCATTCCCGAAGACCGGGGGCGCCAGCTGGAGGAGGACGTCAAGCAAGGCCGGGTCTTGTGCGTGGTGGAAGCCGACGGCGGTCGGGCGGAGGAGGCGGCGCAGATCTTGCGGGCGGCGGGCGCCCGCAACGTCGAAACCCACGGGGCCCGTTAAGCGCTGCATCTTGACATCGGTGGCCGCGTGTAGGAGAATGATCCCAAGGTCGGGCGGTTGGCGCGCGCTCCATGGCCAACCGTCTGCTATTTTTGCACGGGGAAGCGATCATGCGGCACCGAGTCCTGGTCTTAGGATCTACGGGGCGGATGGGCCGTGAGGTGGTGCAGGCCGTCACCGAGGCCCCCGACATGGAGCTGGTCGGGGGCTTGCGGCGCGGCGACGACGTGGCCGAGGCGATTCGCCGCACCCAGCCGACGGTTGTGGTGGATTTTACCATTCCCGAGGCCGTTCTGGACCACATCTATACAGGCATCCGCTTCGGAGTGCCCATGGTGGTGGGCACCACGGGGTTGTCCCAGAGCGACCTGGAGGATGTGGACCGGGCGGCCCGGGAGCGGGGCGTGGGCCTGCTGGTGGCGCCCAATTTTTCGCTGGGCGCAGTCCTCATGATGAAGTGCGCGGCCCTCGCGGCCCGTCACTTTCCCCACGTAGAGATCATCGAGCTGCATCATGACGGGAAAAAGGACGCCCCTTCAGGGACCGCGCTGCGCACGGCGGAGTTGGTGGCCCAAGCCCGGGGCCCGGCGTCCCCGGAAAGGGACGACCTGGAGCTTTGCGCGGGCGCCCGGGGCGGCAACTACGAGGGCGTGCGGATCCACAGCGTGCGGCTGCCGGGGCTGGTGGCCCATCAGGAAGTGATCCTCGGGCTGCCCGGCGAGACGCTGCGCATCCGGCACGATTCCGTGGACCGGCGTTGCTTTATGCCCGGAGTGCTGCTGGCCATCCGGCGGGTGCACGAATGGCAAGGACTGGTGTACGGGCTGGAGCAGCTGCTCTTTCCTGAAGGGTAGGGATCCTGGCCCCGCCTCACTTCCCCTCCGCCGGGCTCATATATTGCTACTGCCCATGGGGGGATGTCCGGGCGGCAGGGCCCGGGCCAAAGGAGGCCGGGGCGGTGATGGGTGCGCTGGCGGGCGTACCTCTGGCTGTGGTGGGGGGCGACCGCCGCGAAGTGGAGCTGGTGCGGGCGCTGGCGGCCGCCGGCGCCCAGGTGCGGGTCGTGGGCCTGCCGGTGGCCCAGGCCGCGGGCGTGGAGCGGGTGAGCAGCCTCGCCCAGGCCGTGGCCGGGGCGCGGGCGGTGGTGGCGCCCATGGCGGGCACCGACGAGGCGGGGCGGGTGGCCGCGCCGCTGGAACCGGGGGCCGACCTGCGGCTGGATGAGGCCTTTATGGCCCAGTTGGGTCCGCGCGTGCCGCTCTTTGTCGGAACCTTGAAACCGGTTGTGGCTCAAGCCGCGGCCCGCCACCGGGTGCGGGTGGTAGAGCTGGCCGCGGTCGAGGAGATCGCCATCGCCAATTCGGTGCCCACCGCCGAAGGGGCGGTGCAGATTGCGATGAAGCGGCTGCCCGTTACCATCCACGGCTGCGCCGCGCTGGTGATCGGGTTTGGGCGGTGCGGGATGACGCTGGCGCGGCTGTTGGCGGCCATGGGCGCCCGGGTGGGCGTCGCGGCCCGCGGCGCGGCGGAGCTGGCCCGGGCCGAGGCCATGGGCCTAAGCCCGTGGCCGTGGCCGGAGCTGCCCCTAGCGGTGGCAGAGCAAGACGTCGTCTTCAACACGGTGCCCGCACCCGTGCTGGGGCGCGCCGTGCTGGAGCGAACCCGGCCCGATGTGCTCGTGGTCGACATCGCCTCGGCCCCAGGCGGCACCGATTTTGCCGCGGCCCGGGACCTGGGGCGGGCGGCGGTGCTGGCCTTGGGGCTGCCCGGACGGGTGGCGCCGGTCACGGCGGGGCGGATCCTGGCCCGCTATCTGCCGGGTCTCATCCGGGCCGAGCTGGACCGCGGGTAGGCTTCCCCTCCATGGGCGATCCTGCGACACCTGGGGGGAAGCGTGGATGCGGCTTTCGGGCAGGACCATTGGCGTCGGGATCGCCGGATCCCACTGCAGCTACGATGAGGTGCTCCCGCAGATCACACGGCTGCGGCAGGAGGGCGCGACGGTGGTGCCGGTCATCTCGGAGACGGTGCGGACCACCGACACCCGCTTCACCACGGCCCACCAACTGCGCCAGCGCCTGACGGAGTTGACGGGCGTGGCGCCCATCGACTCCATCGTGGACGCGGAGCCGACGGGACAACAAAAGACCTTTGACGCCTTTGTCGTCGCGCCGTGTACGGGCAACACGCTGGCGCGGCTGGCCAATGCCATCACCGACAGCCCGGTGCTGATGGCGGCGAAAGGAACATTGCGCAACGGCCGCCCGCTGGTGATCGCGGTTTCCAGCAACGATATCTTGAGCGGCAACGCGCTCAACCTGGCGCTGCTGCTGACGCGCAAACATGTGTTTTTTGTGCCCTTCGGCCAGGACAATCCAGACGTGAAGCCGTATTCGTGCGTGGCTGAGTTTCGACTGATCACTGACACCGTCGTCGCGGCCTTGGAGGGGCGGCAGCTGCAGCCCCTGCTCATCCAGCGGGAGCACCGGCCCGTGCGCTGAAGTTCCCGGTGAGGGACCGCGGTGGTGGCGGGACCGGCCAGCGACGGACGGCGCGGCAGTATGGGGGAGTGAACATGAGAGCACTGAATGTGGCCATCGTCGGCGCGACCGGGGCGGTGGGCGCGGAGCTGATCCGCCTCCTTGAGGAGCGGCGGTTTCCCATGCAGGAGCTGCGGCTGCTGGCGTCGCCCCGCAGCGCGGGCAAGCGGGTGCGCGTGGGCAACGACGAGCTGGAGGTGCAGGCGGCCACGCCGGAGGCGTTCCGGGGCGTGGATGTGGCCTTCTTCAGCGCGGGCGGGTCGGTGAGCAAGGCCCTGGCGGGCGACGCGGTCCGGGCCGGGGCGGTGGTCATCGACAACACCAGCGCGTTCCGGCTGGATCCCGACGTGCCCCTGGTGGTGCCGGAGGTCAACGCCCGGGCGGCCCTGGAGCACCAAGGGATCATCGCCAACCCCAACTGCTCCACCATCATCATGTTGGTGGCCGTGAACCCGCTGCACCAGGCGGCTCGGGTGCGGCGCATCATCGTGTCCACGTACCAGGCGGTGTCGGGCGCGGGGCTCCAGGCCATGGAGGAGCTGCTGCAGCAGGTGCGGGACTACGCGGCCGGCCAGGAGCCCGTGGCCCGGGTGCTGCCCGTCGCGTCGGGTTCCCGGCACTATCCAATCTTGTTCAACGTCATCCCGCAGGTGGACGCCTTTGACGAGGGGGGCTACACCCGGGAAGAGTGGAAGATGGTGCGGGAAACCCACAAGATGCTGGGCGACGCGTCCATCGGCATCACCGCCACCACGGTGCGGGTACCCGTGCTGCGCAGCCACGCGGAGAGCATCTACGTGGAAACCGAGCGCCGCCTCTCGGTGGAGGAAGCCCGGGCTGTGCTGGCCGCGGCGCCGGGGGTGCGGGTGGTGGACGACCCGGCCGACGCCCGCTACCCTATGCCCATCGATGCCGCCGGCCGCGACGAGGTGCTGGTGGGCCGCATCCGCGCCGACCTGGTCGCGGAAACCGGGCTCAACCTGTGGGCGGTGGGGGACCAGATTCGCAAAGGCGCTGCCCTGAACGCCATCCAGATCGCCGAGTATCTGGTGCAGGAAGGGCGCCTCGGCTGACGCGGCCATCCCGCCCCGGGGAGGTAGCGGCGTGAAGGTCCTCGTACAAAAGTTCGGCGGCACCTCGGTGGCCACCCCGGAGTTGCGCCGGCAGGTGGTGCGGCGCATCATGGACGCCCGGCGGGCAGGCTACGCCGTGGCGGCGGTGGTGTCAGCCATGGGACGGGCCGGCGATCCGTATGCCACCGATACGCTGCTGGGGCTGCTGGACGGCGGCACCGAGCCGGACCCCCGGGACCGGGATCTGCTGCTGGCCTGCGGGGAGATCATCGCCTGCGTGGTGCTGGCCCACGGCCTCCGGGCCTGCGGATGTCCGGCGGTGGCGCTGACGGGCCGGGACGCGGGGATTATCACCGACGGCAACTTCGGCAACGCCCGCATCCTGCGGGTGGACGCCGAGGGCGTCTGGCGCCACCTGCGGGACGGGCGGGTGGCGGTGGTGGCCGGTTTCCAGGGCGTGACCGCCGACGGCCAGGTGACCACCTTAGGAAGGGGCGGCAGCGACACCACCGCGGCGGCCCTGGGCGTCGCCTTGCGGGCGGAGGCGGTGGAGATCTTCAAGGACGTGGAAGGAGTCTACACCGCGGACCCGCGGCTGGTGCCCGAGGCGGTGCCGTTGGAGCGGCTCAGCTACCGGGAAGTCGTGGAGATGGCCCACCTGGGGGCCAAGGTGGTGCATCCCCGGGCGGTGGAGATCGCGATGGAAGGGCGGGTGCCCTTGCGCATCCGCCCCACCGTGGGCGATGGCCCGGGGACGCTGGTGTGCGACGGCCTGGGGGAAGGGCTGGGCCGGGGCGGCGACCGGGTGGTGACGGGGGTAGCCCACGTGCCGGGCCGGGTGCAGTTCCGGATTCCGGGAGCGGTGGGGTCTTCCGGCCCCGACCAGGGCCCGGGACGCGACGACGGGATGGCCGGCGGCCGCGGCGGGGCCGGCGGCGCCGGGCAGGGTGACCCGGAGGACACGGTCCGGAACGTGTTTGCCCAGTTGGGTGCGGCAGGGGTCAGCGCGGACATGATCCACGTTTCGCCCGAGCTGGTGGCCTTCATCGTGGATGAGGGGAGCCGGCGGCGGGCCGAAAAGGTGCTGCGCTCCCTCGCGGTGCCCTTTGCCGTCACCGCCGGCCTGGCCAAGGTGTCGGTGGTGGGCGCCGGCATGCACGGCGTCCCCGGGGTGATGGCGCGCGTGCTCAAAGCGCTGCATCGGGCCCGGGCGCCGGTGCTGCAGACGGCGGATTCCCACGCCAACATTTCGTGCCTGGTGCGGGAACCCGACGCCGCGCGGGCCCTCCGGGCGCTGCACGAGGAGTTCCAATTGGGAGCGACGGGAGCTCACCGACAGGAGGCGAAGGCGCATGAAGCTGGGTAACGTGCTGACGGCGATGGTGACCCCCTTCAAGGACGACGGGACGCTGGACGTGGAACAAGCGGCCCGGCTGGCGGCCCACTTGGTGGAGATCGGCAACGACGGGGTGGTGGTGGGCGGCACCACGGGCGAATCGCCGACGCTGACCGATGAGGAGAAGCTGGAGCTTTTCCGGGCCGTGGTGGACGCCATCGGCGGCCGGGCCACCGTCATTGCCGGTACGGGCACCTACAGCACCCAACACAGCATCCACCTGACCAAAGAGGCGGAGAAGGTGGGCGTGGACGGCATCATGGCCGTGGTGCCCTATTACAACAAGCCGCCCCAGGAAGGGCTGTACCGGCATTTCCGCGCCATTGCGGAGAGCACCAGCCTGCCCGTGATGCTCTACAACGTCCCGAGCCGCACCAGCTGCAACCTGCTGCCGGAAACCGTGGCCCGGTTGGCCGAGATCCGCAACATCGTGGCCATCAAGGAAGCCAGCGGCAACATGGACCAGGTGTCCGAAATCCGGCGCCTGACGCCGCCCGAGTTTCAGATTTTGAGCGGCGACGACTCCTTGACCTTGCCCATGCTGGCCTTGGGCGCCAGCGGCGTGGTCAGCGTCGCGGGCCACCTGGTGGGGCGGCGCATCCGGGCCATGATCGAGGCGTTTCAAAAGGGCGACACCAAGACCGCGACGGCCATTCATCTGGAGCTTTTGCCGGTGTTCAAGGCCATGTTCATCACTACCAACCCCATCCCGGTAAAGACGGCCGTCAACATGACGGGGTTTCCCGTGGGGCCCCTGCGGCCGCCCCTGGCAGATCCGACCGAAGAACAGCGTCAGGCCCTCCAGCGGGTGCTGGAACAGAGCGGCCTGTTGAACTAGGAGGAATCGTTTATCGCAATGGCCCTTCGTGCCAACTCCATCGCCCTCATCCCCTTGGGGGGACTGGGCGAGATCGGCAAGAATATGTGGGTGGTGGAAACCCGCGACGACATCGTCATCATCGATACGGGCGTCATGTTTCCCGAAGATGACATGCTCGGCGTGGATCTGGTCATCCCGGACATTTCATATCTCAAGGAACGCAAGCAAAAGGTGCGGGGCATCCTGCTGACCCATGGGCACGAGGACCACATCGGCGCGCTGCCCTATGTGCTGCGGGAGCTCAACGTGCCCGTCTACGGCACCCGGCTCACCTTGGGGCTGGTCAACAACCGCCTGCAAGAGCACGCGCTGGACGGCGTGAAGCAGGTGGAGGTACGGGCCGGGGAAACCTTGCGCATCGGCGGGCTGACCTTTGAGCTCATCCACGTCAACCACAGCATCCCCGACGTCATCGCCCTGGCTATCCCGACGCCCGCGGGGCATATCGTCTTCGCCACGGACTTCAAGTTTGACCAGACGCCCATCGATGGCCGGCCGGCCGACGTGCAGCGCCTGGCGGAGCTGGGGGCCAAGGGCGTGCTGGCCCTGTTTTCCGACTCCACCAACGCGGAGCGTCCCGGCTACACGCTGTCGGAAAAGGTGGTCGGCGACGCCTTCATGGACGTGTTCCGCACGGCCCGGGGGCGCATCCTGGTGGCCACCTTCGCGTCCAACGTGCACCGCATCCAGCAGGTGTTTGACGCGGCCAAGGCCTTCAACCGCAAGGTGTGCGTCATCGGGCGCAGCATGGTCAACGTGGTGGGCATCGCCTCGGAGCTGGGGTATTTGCGGTTTCCCGGCAAGATGCTCATCGAGCCCCAAGAGCTGGATCGCTATCCCCACGAGCAGCTGGTGATCCTGACCACCGGCAGCCAAGGGGAGCC
>Ga0079224_100000023_pt1 | contig 95194 bp, 85 predicted proteins | sample Stecom2015_FD_80414 | JGI IMG/M metagenome (GOLD analysis project Ga0079224, IMG submission 80414) | Agricultural soil microbial communities from Utah to study Nitrogen management - Steer compost 2015 | ecosystem: Environmental > Terrestrial > Soil > Agricultural land | place: USA: Utah... | reverse complement strand
GCTGCACGAAGACAACCTCAACCTCAGCGAAGTAGTCGTTAGCGCCACGCGCTACGGGGTAGATCGCAAGAAGGCCCCGGTTATCGTCAACGTACTGAGCCCCCGAATTTTCAACGCAACGCAATCCGTTGCCATGTCCGAAACGCTAAATTTCCAACCTGGTGTACGCGTGGAAACCAACTGCCAAAACTGTGGTTTCTCGCAGGTTCGGCTTAACGGCCTGGAAGGGGCGTACTCGCAAATCCTGATTAACAGCCGGCCCGTGTTTAGCGCCCTGAACAGCGTTTACGGGCTAGATCAGATCCCCACCAGCATGGTCGACCGCATCGAGGTCGTTCGTAGCGGCGGTTCCGCGCTTTTCGGCTCGAATGCGATCGCGGGCACCATCAACGTCATCACCAAAGACCCGGTAGAGAACACGTGGGAAATCGGCAACAACATCTCGCTCATCGGCGGGTCCAGCTGGGACAACACGATTAACTTTAACGCCTCCATCGTCGAGGAAGACCTGCAGAGCGGGGTGACCTTCTACGGCATGAACCGCAACAGGCAAGCTTACGATGCCAATGGCGACGGGTTTTCGGAAGTCACCAAGCTCCGCAACAACACCTTCGGAGGCAAGGCATTCCTGAACCCCACCGAATTAAACAGGCTTACCCTCGACCTGAGCGCGATGAACGAGTTTAGGCGTGGAGGCGACCGCCTTCACCTGTCGCCCCATTTTACGGATATCACCGAGCAACTGGAGCACACCATGCTGATGGGCGGGCTGACCTTTGACCAGTACAGCCGGGACTACGCCAACAAGTTCTCCGTCTATATATCGGGCCAAGGCGGCAAACGGAATAGCTATTATGGCGGATTGGCGGGTAGCACCGATCCGATTGACAGCCTGATCGCCGCGAATTCATATGGCACTACCGACGACCTCTCCCTGGTGGGCGGCATGCAGTTCACTCGGAATTTTGACAATGACGTATTCACCACAGGCACGGAGTACCAACACAACAATACCCAGGACGAAATAGCGGGTTATGACCGCTTGGTTGACCAGCGTACCAACAACTTCGGCGTATACGCCCAATACGAATGGAAGCCTTCGGCGAAGCTGACCACGCTTCTCGGTGCGCGCTACGACCACGTGATGGTCGACGGCAGGTACCACTTGCGCGACCTAGACCGGCGGTCGGACGTGAGTACAGGCGCATTTAGCCCCCGGCTGACGATCCTATACAACCTTTCGGACGACCTGCAGTTTCGGGGTGGGTATGCGCGCGGCTTCCGTGCGCCCCAAGCGTTCAACGAAGACATGCACGTTTCATCCGTGAGGGGCGAGCAAGTATTCACCATGATCTCCGACAGCCTGGATACCGAGTACTCAAACGCGTATACGGCTTCGTTGAACTACACCCGCAATTTTGGCAACACGCAGATCAACTTACTGCTTGAGGGATTCCTCACCGACCTGCGCAGTCCCTTTACCAACGTACTTACGAACGAGCTGGACGGCGTATTGCTCGAAGAGGTGCGCAACGGGTCCGGCGCCTATGTGACGGGTGGAAACGTTGAGCTCAGCATTGCCCCTTCTTCCAGCTATAGCCTGAGCGCCGGCGGCACCCTACAACGGTCTAAATACCGCGAGGCACAAGAGCTCTTTGCCGGTGACGACCAGAACGACGCGGTATTTGTTAACCGGTTCGTGCGCGCGCCGAACGTATACGGGTATCTCAACAGCAACTGGAAGGTAACCGACGATTTTGCACTCGACGTGACGGGCGTATACACCGGCTCGATGATTGCTCCCCACGTTGTGGACGACACCGAGTTCATCGAGCTGAAGAAAACGCCCGATTTTATGGAACTGAATTTGCGCCTAGGTTATACATTCCGCGTGCGGAGCCATTTCAACATCGAGCTGAGCAGTGGCGTACAAAACATGTTCAACAGCTACCAACGCGATTTTGATTCGGGTCCGCGGCGCGACCAAGATTACGTGTACGGCCCCAGCCGGCCACGGACGTATTTCTTGGCACTAAAAATTGGACACTTCCATTAAGCAATGTACATAGTACGGCATATAGGTTGGTGGGCGCTCGCCATGGCCCTGGCGTTCACGGCGGGTGCGCAGTCGCGCGAGCAAGTCAATTGGCTGACGTTTGAGCAGCTTTCTGACTCGCTCGACGCACAACCTAAGCCCGTATTAATCAGCCTCCATACGGATTGGTGTTCCTATTGCCGGAAGATGGACCAAGAAGTGTATACCCATCCGGAAGTAACAAAAGCGATTAGCGAGCGTTACTATGCGGTGAAGTTTGATGCCGAAACCACCGATACGGTCCGGTTCGACGGGCAGGTATTTGCTAACAGCCGCGCCACGAGCCGACGTCGCGCATTCCATGACCTGGCATTGATACTGGGCAGCCGCGGCCACCGTTTTTCCGTGCCGGTGACGATCGTACTCGATGAAGAATTCAACGTAGTGAGCCGGCATTTTGATTACCTCGACAGCAAAAAAATGCTTGCCATACTGGAATAAGACCGTCGCGACGGCTTTTTGACCTTGCGCTGTCGCGTTTTCGCCACGATATACGTTCCCCTTTAAATTAAGCCGAAAGACACGCAAAAAAAAGCATTCTTACGCACACTTTCCCGTGTTAAAAAGTGTTAATCGGTTTATTAATTGGATTATTTAGATAACTTTGCGAACTAAGATTTTACAAATGAAAATTATGAAAAAGTGGGGTTTGTGGCTGGTTGCGCTCTTCGCGGTAGCTAGCTTTTCGGGGTGTATTAAAGAGAGCGAACCTTATGACCTAGAATTGCAATACGGCCTTGATAAGGATCGGATTGAGGCGTACAACGCGCAAAATTTCCCGGGCGCGATCTTCCACGAGGTAGAGGACGGCATTGGCATTTGGTACCAAGTAGAAACAAGTGGTACCCCGGGTGATTACCAATACAAATTGATCGGCGAGGGAGAGAATAAACTTATCGAAGCACCAATCGTCAAGGTAAGGTACGTCGGCAAATTGCTTGATGGCACCGTTTTTGACAAAAACGAAACGGAGAGCGGCGTGAAGTTGCCCCTGGCCAGAACGATCACGGCGTGGCGCATTATGTTTCTCCCGCGTACGATCGACGGCGCACAGATCGGCGGTGTCCTCCCCTATGGGTTGCATCCTGGCGCGAAGGTCCGCTTCGTGGCTCCGTCCATTTTCGGGTATGCCAATTCGTCCCAAAAGAACATCCCGGCCAATTCGCCTTTGGAATTCACCGTCGAGGTATTGGACGTCCTCCCCCCCGATACTGGCAACAACTACTAATCTCACTAGCGTACCGATTCACTATTCATGACCACATTTAAGTTGAAGCGAATCTTCCCCGTACTGATGGCGTCCATGTACTTCTTGGCCGTTGGCTGCGATGACAAGGAATACCAGACGATCGAAGAGCTTGACGAAGAAAACATCCAGGCGTATATTCGCCAAAACAACTTATCCGTATCGCGCTACAAGCAGACCGACCTCTACTACGAGGTACTGGAGCCGGGCACTGGCCGCGACATCGATTTTCGCCAACAATACCCGATCGTGTACACGATTCGGAGCTTGGATGGCATTTATGTCGCCAATGATACGCTCAGTGCGTCAAACCGATACGCCGATTTCTTCGGATATTACCCTTTTGGATCAAGCGCCGCAAATAACTCCATTGTGGAACGCACGGAAGATTTCAAGGAGGTGATTAAGGAAGTTTTGCAAAAAACCAACGGCAAAATCCGAATCATCGTACCCTCCCGCCTGCTTAACTATGGCCGCAACGGAAATAAGGCGTTGGGGATTCCGCCCAATGCTTCCATGGATTACGTCATCACGGTCCATGATGATTTTGAAGACTACGAAGACAGCGTTATCCGCCAAATGATTGAACGCGCGGGCATGGACGTCGCTGATTTTGAGAAAACGGACGACAATATTTATTACCATGTCCTTTCGCCCGGAACGGGCGACGTGATTACGGCGGACTCCACGGTAAAGGTCAACTACACCCTCAAGGACCCGGCGGGCACCGTGCGGGATTCGGGCGAGAAGTCCAGCTTCAACCTCAATGGTGGCGTCATCAGTTCTTGGACGGATGTCGTTCCGAAGGTTCGTAAAGGTGGAAAAATCCGATTCTTTACACCCAGCACGCGTGGCTATGGCCTCGAAGGCATAGCGGCGAGCATGGCATCACCGGGCATGGCTCCGTTCATGTCGTTAGACTTTGAAGTGGAAGTCCTGGACGAATAAATAGCACCGCCAGCGAAAAAAGAGGCTGTCTCATTTTAATATGGGGCGGCCTTTTTAGTTTTCCTCGAAATAGGTGTGATTGTGAAATGGTGGTGGTTTGATTGGTCTGTTTTGGCGGATAGGTTGGATTTGGTCAAGAAAGCACGGGGACCGGAGAGCCGGGCGTAAATAGACACCATCCCAGGAAGTGTATCTACCAAAGAACTCGAAGCCCAGTGCACGTATGCAATTCCGATCTGCACGCGCGCTACCCGAAACCGCACGCGTGTAAATCCAGTTTGCACATATGCCATTCCGATCTGCACGCGTGCTAACCGAAACCGCACGCGTGTAAATCCCGTTTGCACATATGCCATTCCGATCTGCACGCATGCTAACCGAAACCGCACGCGTGTAAATCCCGTTTGCACGTATGCCATTCCGATCTGCACGCGTGCTACCCGAAACCGCACGCGTGTAAATCCGACATGCACGTGTGTCATTCCGATCTGCACGCGTGCTATCCGAAATTGCACGCGTGTAAATCCGACATGCACGCATGCAATTCCCATTTACACGTGTGTAAATCCGATTTACACGCGTGTAGCTGTTTTGGAAAAACGCGAAAATCGACGTTTTTGATAGCGCCAGGGCATATTCCCAAAAAAAAGCGGGCCAAAAAGTTTTTCGGCCCACCCCGAAATATGGCCCGCTTTTATTCGTTTCGGAGATTATTTTTTCTTGACCTTGCTTCGTATCCCGTGATGTTTCGTCAACCTTGCACATAGCTTCTTGACACTTTCTTGCCTTTTCTGTGCAGCGCTACGGTTATCCGTGGGGCTGCCATAGATATACTTGCTGTCCCCGCGTGCCTCCTGTATTTTGTCCACAACGGCTTTACTGCGCTGCGCCCTAGGAGGCTCGTAGAAACTAACCGACGGTAAAAACAACTGCCACGAACGTTCAGCACGTTGCACATCTTCTCAACGGAATATACTTCTCGATTCTCCTTTATGAACCGGTATATGGACGGTCTCCCTTGGAGTCGTCAAATTTTCTATGCATCTCTACATGTTTAAAATTACTTGTTAATCTGTCTTCAGTTAGCATCTCCGGCAAGCAGGTTCACCACTTCCTCGAACACACTGCGCAGGAGCCCTTTCGGACCAACTCGCCCCGGCTTAAGGGAATGGCCATTAACTGGTTCTGGGAATAGGGCTTAAAAGGAGGTGTTTTTCTCGCCACATACTGCTGTTTTCATGTGCAAGCACATGGAAGTCAGACGTTAAACCCGAAGAGATGTAATGGAGAATCCAAATAAAGAAATAAAAATAAAATGAGGCTGTCTCATAAAGGCAGCCTCTCATTTGTTTCCACGCTTGCGCGCTCGCGGACTAACGCAGCGTCAAAAATCAAAATATTCCCGTGCGTTGTTGTAGCTAATGTCCTGGATGATCTTACCAATCCATTGCTCATCGTCCGGCAACAAGCCGTTTTCGATATCGTCGGCAAACAAATTGCAGAGCAGGCGGCGGAAGTATTCGTGCCGCGAATAAGAAAGGAAGCTCCTCGAATCCGTCAGCATGCCGACGAAGCTGCTGATCAGCCCAATGGTGGACAACGCGGTGAGTTGTTGTGTCATGCCGTCCAATTGGTCGAGAAACCACCACCCGGATCCGAACTGTATTTTCCCTTTCACCCCTTCTCCTTGGAAGTTGCCCGTCATCGAGGCAAAAACTGCATTGTCTGCCGGATTGACGTTATAAATGATCGTCTTCGCCAATGCATCTTCTTCTTCCAATGCATTGAGGAATCGGGACATGTTCTCGGCTTGTGGAAAGTCGCCGATGGAGTCGAATCCCGTATCGGGGCCCAACAGCCGCAATTTTCGCGTATTGTTATTACGGATTGGCCCCAGGTGGAACTGCTGCACCCAACCCTTCGCATGGTATAGCTTACCGAGTTCGAATAATACGTAAAACGCCAAATCCGACTCGAATGCGGCAGCTTGCTCGTCATTCCCCTCCAACACTTGTTTAAACACCGTCGCCAACTTGCCGTGCTGGGCGGACTTGCGCGGCATTTGTTCTAATCCGTGGTCGGAGATACGGCAGCCCTGATCGTGGAAAAAGTCGATCCGCTCGGCCAAGGCCGCCACGAGGCTGTCCAGATCATTAATCGATATCCCTGCCGCGGACTGGAGCGTTTGGATGTAGCTCCGATAGGCATCGCCTTTGCTCAGCTGGCAGGCTTTGTCAGGTCGGAACGATGGTAGGATTTTAGTTTCGAAACCGGCCTCACGTAGTTTTTGGTGGTGTTCGAGGCTGTCGGCGGGATCGTCGGTGGTCCCTACCATTTGCACGTTAAAATGGCGGAGTAATCCCTGTGGACGAAAAGCCGACGTCTGTAGTAACTCCGTGGCCTCGTCGTAAACACGGTCAGCCGTAGCCGGAGCCAACAATTCCTGGATGCCAAAGGGGTTTTTCAGCTCCATATGCGTCCAATGATAAAGCGGGTTGCGGACCGTGTACGGTACCGCCTCCGCCCATTTCCGAAATTTGGTACGGTCGTCGGCCTCGCCCGTGATGTAGTGTTCGGCTATGCCGAGCGTGCGCATGGCGCGCCACTTGTAGTGATCCCCAGCGAGCCAGATGTGCGCCAGGTTTCGGAAGGACTCGTTTCGCGCCACCTCAGCCGGCGGCAAGTGCGAATGGTAGTCGATAATCGGCATTTCCTTGGCATAGTCGTGGTAAAGGACGCGCGCCTTATCCGATCGGAGTAGAAAGTTCTCGTCTAAAAATTCAGCCATGATAATCGCCTTTTTTGGCCTTAGTAATGGATTCAACCGCTACACCCCTGTCCATGCCTGGAATCCACCGTCCACCAAGATAGTTTCGCCCGACACGAAGGCCGACGCGTCGCTGAGCAGGTAGACCAGGGTACCAACGAGCTCCTCGGGGTTACCCAATCGCCCATAAGGCGTACCATTGACAAAGCGCTGGGCACGATCGGTATACGACCCGTCTGGGTTGGTGAGTAAGGTGCGGTTTTGTTCCGTCAGGAAAACTCCCGGCGCGATGGCGTTGACACGAACCTTGTCGCCGTAGCGCCGTGCCAGCTCCACGGCCATCCATTTGGTATAGCCCTCTACGGCAAACTTCGCCATCATGTACCCCAAAACCCGCGTGATGGTTTGTTTGGCCGCCAGCGACGAGATATTAATAATGGAGCCCTTGCCTTTTTCGGCAATGATGCGTCCAAATATATGTGTGGGGATAACGGTGCCGAACAGGTTCAGGTCGACCGCTTTTTTAGTATCCTCTATTGCGGAATCGAACAGATTTTGCTCCGGGCCGATGGTGGCACCCGGGATATTGCCTCCGGCGGCATTGACAAGGCCGTCCACCGTGCCCCAGGCATCCAGCACTTCTTGGGCGGCCCGCCTGACGGACGCTTCGTCCAGTACGTCGGTGATCACGGCCATCGCTTCGCCGCCAGCCTCACGTATCGCGGCCACGCGCACGTCGGCACGCTCCCTATTTCGTCCCAGCACGGCCACCTTGGCCCCTGCTGCAGCGGTAGCCAACGCAAACGACTCGCCCAAAACACCCGTGGCGCCCGTGATAACGACTACTTTGCCCGCTAAAGAAAATTGTTGTATTCCGTTCATGATGCAATATTATATGGTCACTTAGTAAATAATGGTTCTTCTTATACCTCTAGGCCGAGGCTACATAGGTTAGCTTCTAGCTTCCAAGTGCTTATCTTACTTCCAAGCCGTCTAAATTATTCAATAATACGTAAAAAGACCCTCTTGGCGATGTATTTTCTTGGACTATCTACGAAAACGTTATAGGACGTCCGATGCCAGTCGCACTCCGGAGTGCCCTGCTTAGCAACGGAAGATTACGTTCGTCGTGGCATTTTACTCGTTATATCCGTTGCCCGATAATTCGATAGGAATAACTAACTTTGCCCTTTGCATGCCATGTTGGCGGTAGTGGCGTTTTGGTGCTATTATTGAGCCAGATAGGGCGGCAATTGAAACAGGAAGCAAAGGATATATCCATGTTAAAATTTTTAAGCAAAATATTTGGCAGTAAGTCAGCACGCGATATCAAGCATATCCAGCCCTTGGTTGACAAAATCAAGTCGGAATACGACAAGCTGCAAAACCTAACCAACGACGAGCTTCGTGCTAAAACCCCGGAGTTTAAGAAACGTATCGAAGACTACTTGGCGGATATCTCTGCGGAGATTGCTGCGCTGCGCGCGAGCGCCGAAGAACCCGGCGTAGACATGGTCGCCAAAAACGATATCTACGAACAGGTAGACAAGTTAGAAAAAGATTGGGACAAGAAATTGGAGGAAATCTTGCTGGAGATCCTCCCAGAAGCCTTCGCCGTGGTTAAGGATACCGCGCGCCGGTTTACCGAAAACCCGGTACTGGAGGTGACTGCCCAAGATTATGACCGGGATTTCGCGGCCGTCAAGCCCCACGTGGAGATAAAGGACGACAAAGCGTACTGGAAGAATACGTGGACGGCGGCAGGCACGGAAGTGACCTGGTCGATGATACACTATGACGTGCAGCTGATTGGCGGTATCGTCTTGCATCAGGGCAAAATCGCTGAAATGGCCACCGGTGAGGGGAAAACCTTGGTAGGCACACTGCCGGCTTACCTGAACGCACTCTCCGGCAAGGGTGTGCACATCGTCACGGTTAACGACTATCTGGCACGACGTGACGCGGAATGGAACGGCCCCCTGTTTGAGTTCCACGGCCTGAAAGTCGACTGTATCGACAAGCATCAGCCGAACTCCCCCGCACGGCGTAATGCGTACCGCGCTGACATCGTATTCGGCACGAACAACGAATTCGGCTTTGACTATCTGCGTGATAACATGGCACAGTCGCCCGAAGCGCTGGTACAGCGCAAGCTACATTTTGCCATGGTCGATGAAGTTGACTCGGTCTTGATTGACGACGCGCGTACGCCGCTCATCATTTCGGGTCCGGTACCACGGGGCGACGAACACGAATTCTATGAGCTCAAGCCTCGCATCGAGCGCTTGGTCAACGCGCAAAAAAGCTATGTCCACGGCGCACTCAACGACGCCAAAAAAGCCATCGCCAATGGCGATACGGATCCCGAGGGCGGCGGCTTGGCCCTGTTCCGCGCACACCGCGGCTTACCCAAAAACAAGGCGCTTATCAAGTTCCTGAGCGAGGGCAACAACCGGCAGGTACTGGCCAAGACCGAAAACTTCTATCTGCAGGAACAGAGCAAGCACATGCCCAAGGCCGACGCGGAGCTCTATTTTGTTATCGACGAGAAAAACAACCAGGTCGAGCTGACGGAAAAAGGAATTGAGCTGATCACCGCATCGGGAGAGGACCCCAACTTCTTCATCATGCCCGACGTGGGCTCCGAGGTAGCCGACATCGAGCTCATGGATATTCCGGCCGAGGAGAAGGTCGCCAAAAAAGAAGAACTGATGCGCGACTATTCGGTCAAAGCCGAGCGCATTCACTCGATCAACCAATTGCTGAAGGCTTACACGCTGTTCGAACGCGACGACGAATACATTATCGACGACGGCAAGGTGAAAATCGTGGACGAGCAAACGGGTCGGGTAATGGAAGGCCGGCGCTATTCGGATGGCCTGCACCAAGCCATCGAAGCCAAGGAAAACGTGAAAGTGGAGGATGCTACGCAGACCTACGCCACCATCACCTTGCAAAACTACTTTCGGATGTACCACAAATTAGCCGGAATGACGGGTACTGCCGTGACGGAGGCTGGCGAATTGTGGGAAATCTACAAATTGGACGTCGTTGAAATCCCGACGAACATTCCGATTCAGCGCGACGACCGCAACGACTTCATTTACCGCACGCAACGCGAAAAATACAATGCGGTTGCGGAAGAGATACAGCGCCTTACCCAGGAGGGTCGTCCGGTGCTGGTGGGTACCACCTCGGTGGAAACATCCGAACTGCTCAGCCGCATGCTCAAACTGCGCGGCATCAAACACAACGTACTGAACGCGAAGATGCACCAGCGCGAGGCCGACATCGTGGCCGAAGCAGGCCAAGCAGGGACGGTGACCATCGCGACCAACATGGCAGGGCGGGGTACGGACATTAAGCTAGGACCCGGCGTAAAAGAAGCCGGAGGCCTAGCGATTATCGGTACCGAACGTCACGAGTCGCGCCGGGTAGACCGCCAGCTTCGCGGACGTGCCGGCCGGCAAGGAGACCCGGGTTCGTCCCAGTTCTTCGTGTCACTTGAGGACAACCTCATGCGCCTCTTCGCATCGGAGCGTATCTCAAAGATTATGGTACGCATGGGCGTTGAGGAAGGCGAAGTGATGCAACATAGCATGCTGACCTCTTCCATCGAGCGTGCCCAGAAAAAAGTCGAGGAAAACAACTTTGGCATTCGGAAACGCCTGTTGGAATACGACGACGTCATGAACTCGCAGCGGACGGTTATTTGCACCAAACGCCGCAATGCCTTGTTTGGCGAACGTATTGACGTCGACCTGAACAATACCATGTACGACGTAGCCGAAGATATCGTCGTCAACTATAAGGAATCGGGCTCGTTTGAAGAATTCCAACTGGAGGTCATCCGAGTCTTCTCCGTTGAGCCTACCATTTCAGAAGAAGAGTTTGCCAATACCTCCGTATCCGCATTGGTAGAACAGCTCTTCGGCCAGCTGAGCGAGCACTACGCCGATAAATCGCAGCGCATTGCCGCCCAAACCCTCCCCTTCCTGAAAGAAGTTTTCGCTACCCGTGGTGAACAAATCGAGAACATTATCGTTCCTTTTACAGATGGGCTTCGCGGCGTACAGGTGGCAACGAATTTGAAAAAATCGATCGAGACCGACGGACGGGAAGTATTCAAGTCCTTTGAGAAAGGAGTCGTGTTGGCCCTTATCGACGAGGCCTGGAAAGAGCACCTACGCGAAATGGACGACTTGAGGCAGTCGGTGCAGAACGCCGTGTACGAACAGAAAGATCCTATCATCGTGTATAAGATGGAAGCTTTCGATCTGTTCAAGGCCATGCTGGTAGAGATGAATAGAGACATCGTCAGCTTCCTGTTTAAGGGCGAGATTCCCTCCCAGCAGCCGCAGGATGTCCGCGAAGCGCGTCCGCTTCCGAGACAAGAGCCACGCGTGAGGACGTCGAAGCCCGAGCTGGCAACCGCCGGCGGGGCCCCGGCTCACGACACGCGCGAAGTACAAGTGACACAGCCCATTCGCAATGAACAAAAGGTAGGCAGGAACGATCCTTGCCCATGCGGTAGTGGCAAAAAGTATAAAAACTGCCATGGCTAAGCCGGTGCGCTGACTTTGTGCACACTAGCCCGGCATCATCACGAAGGCAGATGATAGCAAAAGGATTATACGCATTCTTTATTTTGGCATGCTGTACATGCCTGTCGGCCCATGCGCAACGCAAGGGCCAAGTAGTCGTCCACAAGGATTCGCTGATTGCGGCCTTGCAGGAATTTCGCTATGGTACGGGTATCATGGCCGGCGCTGGCAATGCTCCGGCGCAGCCCATAGACAAGTCCACGGCTAGACGTACGACGCAGCGGGGATTTCGCGTACAGATTTACTCCGGTCCCAGCCGCAACGAGGCCTACGCCGAGCAGGCGCGCTTCCAGCAACTTTACCGTGATATTGACACGTACGTATCCTACGACGAACCAAACTATCGGGTGAAAGTAGGGGACTTTCGTGGGCGTAGCGAAGCAACCCGTTTAATGCAAAGCCTCCGGGGCCAGTTCAACAACGTTTTTATCTTTACCGAAGAAATCTTCGTATACCATTAAAAATGATCAAGGAGCGCGTACGGCAATTGGCCCAGGAGATCCAAGCGGATAGCATCGCCATCCGGAGGCATCTACACCAGCATCCCGAGCTTTCTTTCCAGGAGTACGAAACGTCGGCGTTCGTGAAGGCGCAGCTCGACAAGCTAGGTATTCCCTATCGCGCAATGGCCGATACCGGCGTGGTGGGCGAAATTACGGGCACCTTGTCGCCGTCCGACCGTGTGGTAGCCTTGCGGGGCGATATGGACGCGCTTCCGATCCAGGAAGTGGACGGCCGTCCGTACGGGTCTAAAAACGCCGGCGTAATGCACGCCTGCGGCCACGATGCACATACCGCATCGCTCTTGGGCGCGGCCCGTATATTGCAGGACTTGAGACCCCATTTCGCGGGCACGGTTCGACTGATATTCCAACCCGCCGAAGAACGCCTACCGGGAGGAGCCAGCCAAATGATCAAGGAGGGCGTACTGGAGAATCCCAAACCCGAAGCCGTCATCGGACAGCACGTCATGCCCCTGATTCCGGCCGGCAAGGTCGGCTTTCGTGCGGGCAAATACATGGCTTCGACCGATGAACTGTATATGACCATAAGGGGACGTGGAGGACATGGGGCGCAACCCCACCAAAACATCGACCCCGTACTGGTAACGGCGCATATCCTAACGGCGCTCCAGCAGGTGGTCAGCCGCTTTGCCGACCCGCGCATACCGTCCGTCCTGTCGTTTGGCAAAGTCATCGCCGACGGCGCGACCAACGTTGTCCCGAACCAAGTCTACTTGGAAGGCACGTTTCGGACGATGGACGAAGCATGGCGCAAGGAAGCCCATAAACGCATGCGGAGCATCGCCGAAGGCATTGCCGGTAGCATGGGAGCCAGCTGCGATTTAGAGATACGCCGCGGTTACCCGTTTTTAGTGAACGAAGAAAACCTGACCCGCCAGACGCGCGGATTTGCCGAGGAATACCTCGGTTCCGAAAATGTGCTCGACTTAGACATCTGGATGGCTGCGGAAGATTTTGCGTATTATTCCCAAGTGTCTGATGCGTGTTTCTATCGCTTGGGCACGGGCAACGCCGAGCGCGGCATCACCGCAGCAGTGCACACGCCTACGTTTGATATCGACGAGTCCGCGCTGGAAACAGGTACGGGTCTTTTTGCCTACATCGCCCTGCGGCGGTTGGGCGCTTGCTAGCTCGTTTATGATTGGGTCCTAACGAGTGCATGAAACCAAAACATCCTTCGATAATATGTCATCACACCATATCGTAAAGGAAGGCCAGGAACCGGCGCTGATTGTAGCCGACTGGCAGGAAGTGGACGAAGCCGTACTCGGGGAATTGCTTGAATGGAGCCCGGTGGTGGTCGTACCGAGCGAGCATGCCGATGAACTCATCGCCCGACAGACCAAGGTGGACATTGCGATCGGCCGCGAAGCCCTCGCATTCACACAGGACACCATTCAATTTATACAAACCACGGCGCCCTTCGTGGATACAGCCATCCGACACTTGGCCACAAAAGGACATACCGCAGCTTACCTGACCAGCTCGGATACCGCGCCGCAATCGTTACTTGCATACGTGCCGGACATCGTCGTCACTCTTTTTTCCGAAGGCATGCGCTATTATCCGGTTCGTTCGGGCTTTACGAAGTGGCAGCCGGCCGGCGAGTCAATCTATATCAGCCCAGACGAGGAAGTGGTATGCAAGGGCCTTGAGAAAGTCGGCCAGAACACCTACCGTACCACGGCGGATGGCTTTTTTTCGCTGTCCTTTCCCATGAAGTATCTAGTTATTGGTGAAACTGCCGAAATGAGCTAACTACCATGACCCGCATTACCCTTTCGCCCGCTACGGAAACCGACCTCGCTGCAATCGGCCAACTGGCGCACGATATTTGGTGGCCGACTTATGGTCATTTCATCCCGCACGGGCAGATCAGCCTGATGCTTGAGCAAAGCTATACGGTCGACGCACTGAAACACCAAACGGCGACGGGTGGGCGTTTTATACTCGCTCGCCAAGCGGACGTCGCCGTGGGATTCGCCGAATACCGAACCAAGGTGAAAGATGAGGCCGTCATGCGCATCGAGAAGCTCTATGTCAGCCCCCAAAACCAAGGCCAGGGCGTGGGCCGCCAGCTCATCGAGTTTGTGAGCGAGCAAGCCCGGCAGTCGGGAAAAACCCACTTGGAACTAAACGTGAATCGTCGAAACGTCCCCGCGATCGGATTTTATCGCCGAAACGGCTTTATAATCGTCGCCGAAGTGGACACACCCTACCACGGCTACGTGTTGGACGACTACGTGATGCAGAAAAGGCTTAGCTCATAACGTGCAGACGCGCTATTCGCCTAATACGCCCCGGGCGATGACGATTCGCTGTATTTCGGACGTTCCTTCGTAAATCTGTGTAATCTTGGCATCGCGCATGAGGCGTTCCACATGATATTCGCGCACATACCCGTAGCCTCCGTGGATCTGTACGGCTTCCACCGTGGTGCGCATGGCTACTTCAGACGCGAAAAGTTTCGCCATGGCGCTGGCTTGGGTATAGGGCCGGCCGTTGTCCTTCAGCCAGGCCGCTTTGAGGCAGAGCAAGCGGGCCGCTTCGATTTCCGTCGCCATGTCCGCTAGCTTGAACTGGATGGCTTGGTGCTCGGCAATCGCTTTGCCAAAGGCCTTGCGTTCCTTGGCGTAGGCCGTCGCTAATTCATACGCTCCAGCGGCGATGCCAAGCGCTTGTGCAGCAATGCCGATGCGTCCTCCCTCCAAGGTCTTCATTGCGAACCTGAAGCCGAACCCTTCCTCTCCAATCCGGTTAGCCTTGGGGACTTTCACGTCGGTAAACATCAATGAGTGAGTGTCAGATCCGCGGATGCCCAATTTGTTTTCCTTTGGCCCCACCGTAAACCCCTCCATGCCTTTCTCGACGATCAAGGCCGTGATGCCCCGGTGCCCCTTGGCAGGATCGGTCTGTGCCATGACGATGTAGACTGAGGCGGTGCTGCCATTCGTGATCCAATTTTTGGTGCCGTTGAGCAGATAGTACTCGCCTTGGTCGGTAGCCGTGGTGCGTTGCGATGTCGCGTCCGAGCCGGCCTCGGGTTCGGACAGGCAAAATGCCCCGATCACCTCCCCCGCAGCCAGGGGTTTCAGGTATTTCTGCTTTTGCTCCTCGGTACCGTATTTTTCTAGCCCATAGCATACCAATGAGTTATTGACCGACACCACCACGGACGCCGAAGCGTCGACCTTGGAGAACTCCTCCATGGCTAAGACGTAGGATATGGTATCGAGACCTGCCCCGTTGTATTCGGGAGAGACCATCATGCCCAGGAATCCCAGTTGGCCCAGCTTCTGAATTTGTTCGGCTGGAAATTGCTGATGTTCATCGCGTTCGATAACTCCAGGCTTGAGTTCGGTCTGGGCAAAATCACGAGCCGCTTGGCGGATCATCTCTTGCTCTTCGGTGAGTTCGAATATCATAATTATGGGTTTTTACTGCCGCTGCGTGGCGCAATGGCCTGCACAGGACCGTGCCTGCGCGTTGCCCAAAAATAAGAAAAAATACTATGTAAGCATAGTATTTTTTCTTCGCAGCACTAGATTCTCCGCACTATTTGGTTGTCTCCGCTACCGAGCGCATTGTCCTCACTACTTACCCATGGGCATTCTTGGCATGTTGCGCATCATCCGCGACATCGCGGCAGGATTAGACATTTGTTTCATCATCTTGCGCATGTCATTAAATTGCTTCATCAGTTTATTGACTTCGGCCAGCTCTGTACCGGAGCCCTTTGCTATTCGGGCCCGACGCTTCTGGTCGATGATATCCGGATTTTCGCGCTCGGCAGGCGTCATGGAGTTAATAATCGCCTCGATAGGTTTAAACGCATCGTCATCGATATCGACATCCTTGATGGCTTTGCCTACGCCGGGAATCATACCCATCAAATCCTTCATATTTCCCATTTTCTTGATTTGCTGAATTTGGTTCTTGAAGTCGTTGAAGTCGAACTTGTTTCTACGGATTTTGCGCTGCAGCTCGGCAGCTTCTTTCTCGTCGAATTGTTGCTGTGCGCGTTCGACAAGGGAAACCACGTCACCCATTCCCAGAATCCGGGAGGCCATACGATCCGGGTGGAAGACGTCCAGGGCTTCCATCTTCTCGCCGGTACCGATAAACTTGATCGGCTTGTTGACTACGGATTTGATGGAGAGGGCTGCACCGCCACGGGTATCGCCGTCCAATTTCGTTAGCACCACGCCCGTGAAGTCCAGCCGGTCGTTAAACGCCTTGGCCGTGTTCACGGCATCCTGTCCGGTCATCGCGTCCACGACGAAGAGAATCTCGTGTGGCTGGGTCGCTTCCTTCACGGCGGTTATTTCCGTCATCAGCGCCTCGTCGATGGCCAAGCGTCCTGCGGTGTCCACGATAACGACGTTATGGCCGTTTCGTTTCGCCTCCGCAACGCCCGCCTCTGCTATGCCAATGGGATCTTTGGATTCCGTATCGGCATATACCGGTACGCCAACCTGCTCTCCGAGTACCTGCAACTGGTCTATAGCGGCCGGACGATAGACGTCGCCCGCTACCAACAGGGGCTTCTTGCCTCTTTTCTCCTTAAGGTACTTAGCCAATTTGCCGGAAAATGTCGTCTTACCCGCACCGTTCAGGCCTGCAATGAGAATAACGGTCGGATTTTTGGAAATTTCCAGATCCGTCACCGAGCCACCCATCAGTTCGGTCAGCTCATCATTCATGATTTTGGTGAGCAACTGGCCGGGCGACACCGAGGTCAGCACATTCTGCCCCAGCGCCTTCTGCTTGACCTCATCGGTGAACGACTTTGCCGTTTTATAGTTGACGTCCGCGTCCAGCAATGCCTTGCGGATTTCCTTCATCGTCTCGGCGACGTTGATTTCCGTAATACTCCCTTGGCCTTTTAATACCTTAAAGGCCCGATCCAATTTATCCTGCAGATTCTGAAACATAGTGTAAAAGCGTCTTGTTGAGATTGCTAGCGCAAAGGTACGAAATATTGAGTATTAGGGATAGCGTATTAATAGCGGGCTCCCCGCGGTGCCTGGGCTGGGCGGAGGCTGTACTAGCACCCGGCCGTTTGCATCAAAACGAGGCTGTGGTTCTTGCCGCGTCGCTGATTATAGAGCAAAACGCGGCGCAATCGGCCAGGCTCGTACGAGTTCAGCCGTAAAACCGCCGGCACGCGCTGATGGACGAGGATTTGCACGGCGAGGGCCATTCCCGATGCCACTACGGTGTCGTATTCGCCCAATACATGTTTATATGCTGCTTGGGGTAAATCGGAGAAAATCCCTTCGCCTACCGACCGATAAATGGCGTCATAACGGTTATCGCCGTTGTATCCGAGCATTACGAGATCCAAATCGCCTATTCCAATGCCGTGCTCGACAAGAAAATGTCCGATCCAAGCGGACATGTCCGTCACGTCGTGGGCCGTTTTGACACCTGTGATCTTCGCGACCGTCCGTTCGGATTCCTTCGCGGAAACCGCAAAGAAAGCCGAACCTTCCGACGCTACTTCGCCTGGCGTACCCGGCGACGTCAGCGGCGTGGGCACTTGGGGGCGCACGGTGTCGAGGTATCCCGCCTGTTCCCAAAACTGGGGCGTACGTAGGCCCAACTCATCCCCTCCGCCCATCAGTACCGTCGACTCCGGGTGCTCGCATAGGTATAGCATCGTGTCTAGCATGGCTGCCTCCATCGAAGTCGCGTTGTGCACGTACGTCATGTTGTATCCCTTGCATCCGATAGCCAGCGCAATGGTGGCAGCAGCCATATTATGCGTGGATTGGATAAAAGGGGTCGGATTGAGAAACTGCTCGTCGTTTTCGCGCATAGCCTGCACAAAACGCTCGGAATCCGTCAGGCAGCCTAGCCCCGTCCCCGTCACGATTGCATCCACCTGTTCTACTCCCGCCTCACGCATGGCCACACGGGCGGCATAGAGTGCCATCCGCATACTTTTATTCAAGCGCCGCAGTTGGAGGGCTGGTATCAGCGCCTTATAGTCCGGATCTACCGCTGGCACCAATACCTGTTGGTAGGCGCGCACTTCGTCGGTTGCACCGTCTAGCAATTCGGGCTGTGACGTAATGGCACCGACGCCGTGAATATATATGGTTTGTGTCATGGATTCTTTGAAAAGACCAGTGAGCTACAATTTCCACCGAACCCCAGGGAATTAGACAACACATGCCGGACCTGCGTGGCTTTCCATTCCGTTTGGGGCGTAATCCCCAGCTCGGCGATCGGCGTGTTGAAATTCAGGTTAGGCAACACCGCCTGCTCGGAAAGCGCCAAAATGGAATACACCGCTTCGATGGCGCCGGCAGCCGCGAGGGTATGCCCCGTAAACGCCTTGGTCGAACTGAACAGCGGCACAGCCTCATTACCTCCGAACAGCTCCACCAGCGCTTTGCCTTCACTGAGGTCATTATTCGGGGTAGCCGTACCATGAGCATTTACGTAGTCAATAGCGCTTGGCGGCAAACCAGCAACTTTCAGTGCCGACTGCATGGCCAACAATGCGCCTTCTCCATCGTCAGACGAAGCTGTCTGGTGAAATGCGTCATTGGCATTACCATACCCACTGACGTAGGCCAGGGGCGTGCGCTCCAGCTCGTGGGCAGTAGCTTCCGACTCCAGGACCAGAAAGGCCGCTGCTTCACCCAGATTCAGCCCTTTGCGATGTTCGTCAAACGGCGCGCAATACGTATCCGAATAAATCATCAAGGAATTGAACCCGTTTATCGTGAACTGGGACAGGCTATCCGCTCCTCCGACAATGGCGCGGTCCAACAAACCTGCCCTAATCATACGCGCGCCAAGCATAATGGCATTGGCAGCCGAGGAGCAGGCCGTACTGATGGTAGTCACGTAATTCCGTATCCCATACCGCTGCGCAATTTGCTCAGTGAAATGCCCACACGGATGCGTCGGGATGAAATGTCGATGGGCGGGGGATTCCAAATAGTCGTCGTAATAGCGTTCAGTCGCGTCCATTCCACCGACGGTGGTGGCCGATATGAGTCCGGTCCGACGGCCGTCGCCCAGATCCACTTCGGCCATGGCTTCCTGCATGGCCAACAGCGCCAATAGCGCCGTGCGCGTATAGGCTTCATCTTCGGGAATGCCCAAGGCCCCGTACAGTTCGACATTCGACAACGGGATTTCACCGACCAGCAATTTGCCCTTATGGACGGAGGGAATGAGCGCCAAGGGACGGATCCCCGAGCGGGCATGACGCAGCGCGTCGAGGTTCTCGGCAACGGTAAGCCCGATCGCCGACACGACTCCCATGCCACTGACTACAGCTTGAGGGGCTTGCGTCATGGCCGGTTGGCCTCGATATAGTCCGCCATGGTCTGTATCGTTTCAAACACCTTGCGCCCTTCTTTAGGGTCCGCCAGTTTGATGCCGTAGCTTTTGTCGAGCATGACGATCAACTCGAGGGCATCGATGGAATCCAAACCCAGCCCATCGCCAAACAAGGGTGTATCGTCTTGCAGGTCGTCGAGGGTAATGTCTTCCAAATTCAGTTGTTTGATTATCCGCTCCTTCAACTCTTGCGTCAGTTCACTCATAGTCTTTGTTATATAATGCGTTTAATTGCTCTATTGTATGAGGCAGTTTGCCGTGGCGCGACACTGCATACAGCAGCACATCACATGTACCGTCGGCTCCCACTTCTACCCAGCCCGCCAATACCTGTTGCAGGCCCTCCCGCTCCAGCATCCCCGTCACGTAAGGGACTAGAAATTCGGGCGTAAACCGCTCAAAAATAAAGAAAACATTCTCGCTATGCAATTGATGGCGAATGCTCACCTCACCCATACCGATGTTGGGCAAGGTGTAGACGAAGACCCCCGGACTGGCCGAGGCATCGTCGGGGTCATAGATGCCCGCGGCATGCCTGTCATCCGACACCATGCTTGACGAGTAATTGGAAAACACCAGCGGCGTATTCGTACCGGCAACGGGCAGGGTACGGCTGATCCACTCCACCGCGATGAGCGTGGCCTTGGCCAGCGCATCCATCTTATAGAATTTGGGGTAATCCATCCCCAGCTGTTGGTACGCAGATTTCAGCCAATCCCCCAGCGATAGCCCCGAATGGTTCGCAAGCACGACACGCCCGTCCACCACGAGTTGTCGATTGCGCAGGATGCAAAAAGCGGTGATGTATACGGGTTGCATGGGATTCATGTGTTTCGGAATATAATTGCCACGTTGGTCCCTCCAAAGCCCGATGCCAGCTTCATAAACGTATCGAGCGGCGCGCGGCGGTGTTCCGTGATAATGTTAAGGCGTACGGACGTGCCAACGTGCTCGAAACCGGGCGACTTAAGCAATATCCCCTCACGCAAACAATGGCACCCGACAAGGGTTTCCAAGAGACCGCTGGCACCTAGCGTATGGCCATAATATCCTTTCAGGCTGTTGAGCGGTATCTCCGTCAGCCCGACACGCCCCAATGCTACGGCTTCCATCTCGTCGTTGTATGGCGTGGCCGTACCATGAGCGGAGATGTAATCCAATCGCTCGACTCCGGCCTCCGTGAGAGCGGTCTGGATACTGCGGTAAAGTCCCTCTCCTGTGCGCGAGGGACCCGATATATGGTTGGCGTCGTTGTAGGAGCCAGCTCCCAAGATGGCTATGCTGCCCGCGCGGCGTTCCGTGGACAGGTAAGCGGCCACAGCCGCCTCACCCAGATTGATGCCGATGCGGTCGCGATCGTACGGACAGCAAGGTTCGTCGCTCATGGCTTGAAACGCGTCGAATCCCGACAGGATGAAATGCGACAGTTCATCTCCTCCCACCACGATAGCCCGTTGGTATTGGTCGCCCTGCAGCAGCTGCCGTGCCACGGACAGCGCAAGCGCCCCGGATATGCAGGCGTTGGAGAGCACAACCAAATCATGGGGCAGCTTAAAATGGTGCCGTATCTGTGTCGCCAGTTGGGAAAGATAGACCCGGCTTCCGGCTATAGACCCGCCTCGCGGATGCCGAAGCAGCCCGATATTCCCCTTGGTGGTGGATAGGATCACCGCGGTTTTGTGGTCCATTGGAATATCAAACCGGCTTACCAATGCTTGGACAGCGTGTATCAACAGCCGTTCCAGCCGAGTATAATCCTCGGACGGTTCCGCCAGGCCGGATATCTCGGCGTCATTGATAAGCGACGCACAAATCGGACGCGTATGCAGGTCTGGCCGGTCGTGGACGTGTACGCCCGAGTGCCCCTCGAGCAATTGTGCAAAGTTTACTTGGCTGCCGTCGCCCAAGGGGGAGAGAATATGGTCGCCGTGCAAATAGACAGGTTTCATAGCAGGCCGTATTTTCCTTTCCAGTCCTCGAAGAAAGGGGGATTAACCAACACTAGGTTCGCATCGAGATCGGTAAATACCTGGATCGTTTCGCCCGTGGCCACGAGTTGCTGTTGCTTGTTGAGGATACGGTAGGCGAACACCATCTTGGCCGCTGGATTATTTACAAAAGTGGTTTCGACGGTAGCTTCCTCGCCGTGCCGAAGCGGCAGTTTGTATTCGCAGGTACATTTGACAACGGGTGCTAGGTAGCCCATGTCCCGAATATGCTGGTAAGAGATTCCATACGTATGGCCGAATGCCTCGCGTCCATCTTCGAAATAAGTGACATAATGTCCGTGCCAGACAATGCCCAAGGGGTCTGTCTCGCTAAACCGGACTCGGAAGCTCGTTAAGTCTTTCATGGGGGAATCTAAATCGCGCGCTTGCGCCTATCGTACCACAACGCAGCCAGTGCCGTAGCCAAAAAGCACAAAAACAAATATAAAACCGGCTGCAATATATCCAGATAACTGCCATTTCGGAGGATAATATCATAAAATGCAGAAATTCCCCAGTTCATCGGCGACAATGCCGACACTTTTTGCATCATAGCAGGCATGATAAAGGTGGGCACCCACACCCCGCCTAACGCCGCGAGGATGATAGTAAAAATAGCGCCGAAAGGTGCCGACTGCTCCTGCGTATGGGCTACCGTACCGATCAGCGTGCCGATGCCAATGGCCGCGAGCCCCGATACGAAGGCAATCAATGTCATGGGCAGAAGTTTATCGCCCGCTACGAACGGAATAAGACCAATCAGCGGAAATACGTGTCGCGCAATTAGCAGCATGAGCCCAAACTGAATCAAGCAAATGACACTATAGGTGATGACCTTGCCTGCCATGATCAGCGCGTAGGGTATGGGACTGGTACGCAAGCGAATGTAGGTACCTAAATTTTTCTCCTTGACGATATTGATGCTCAACGGCACGACAATGAAAAATATACCAAACAGAATCCAAGCCGGCACATTGTGCTGCACCGCATTGGGGATGATACCATCTTCGCCACGCTGGGCGATGATTTCGTTAAATTCGATCAGGCTACTGCCCAGCAGATCATGCTCTTCGCTGAGACCCATCTGCTCGGCAAATACGGCGTATATCTTTTGGGTCTCGACGTTGGCCAGCATTTTCTCGATATTGTTTTTGATCGAACTACGGAAGGTTTGCCCAGCGGCAGGATCGAAATAGATGTTGATTTCCTTAGCGTCCCACTTCCGCTCTGTCTGCGGCTCGGCTTCTTCCACGGGCATTACCGCCATTTCGTCCAAGATAGCCGTCACGTTGTGCTCGACTTTCTCGTTGAGTTCGTCACTGACCCCCGGTGGGATGACGATCGCGATTTGATAATCACCCTGGCTCACCAGCGTGCGGGCCTGTTCCTCGTCAAGCAATTCGCCCGAACCGTCGCGCATTACCAAGTCCAGCGTGGGGTGCGCTGCCAAGCTCGACACTACGAGCTGCCCGATCTCGCCCTGGTCCTGATCGACCAGGATTATGGGCAGCTGGGACTCGCCCACGGCCTTGAATGTGCTTTCCTGGATGAGAGTAATCGTGATTATCAACACTGCCGGCATGAAGAACAGGATGGCGAGCCCGCCCCAGTCGCGCAGCAACAGCAATACTTCCTTATAAGTAGATGCCAGCAGTTTACGCATGGTCCCGCAGCTGATTTCCGACGACATCGACAAAGACGTCCTCAAGGTTATTAGCTCCCGCATGGGAGGCGACTAGTTCGGCTGGCCGCCCCGACAGGACGATTCGTCCCTCATCTACGACCGCTACCCGGGTGCAGAAATCCTGGGCTTCGTTGAGCATGTGCGAGGTGTACACGATAGTGGTGCCTGCCTCGTGCAGCCTAACGAGCAGAGCCATGATCGCCTTTTTCGATTGCACGTCTACGCCCACGGTGGGCTCGTCCAGAAATAATACCGCCGGACGGTGCAATATGGCCGAAAGCAGATTAATCCTGCGCTTCATCCCGCCGGAGAAGGTGTCTACGCGTTGGTGCTGGAACTTGGCGAGTCCGACTTGTTCCAAGCCATCGCCAATGCGCGACTGGAGTTCCTTTCGTGGTAAATCATAGAGGCTGCCAAAGTAGGCGAGATTCTCCCGGGCGGTTAGGGTGGGATACAACGCGTACTCTTGGGGCACGACGCCAATGCGCTGCTGTATACGGCGCCTGTGTCGCCGATACTCCAGCCCGTCTATCGCCAATTCTCCGGAAGTAGGTTTAAGCATGCCACAGAGCATCGATATCAGGGTGGTCTTCCCCGCGCCATTGGGGCCGAGCAGCCCGAATATTTCGGACCGATCAATCGTCAACGAAAGGTCTTTGACGGCATAGGTCTCCCTACCCGCATAGCGTTTTGACAATTGGGCGGTCCGTATCATATCGCTCATAGGGCAAAAATAAGGAAAGTTAAGGAAACCCATGCCATCCGCCGGTACCGCGCTGACGGCCTAGAGTGTTGCTTTCAGTCTCTTAAAAAAGGCCTTTTCGCGTTCGGACAGCCGCCATAGTTGGTCGGCCAGCTCATCGTAGATCTCGTCGCCTACCTTGCGGTTCTTGTAAATGCGCGAGATGTTCAGGGCAAAATCTCGCCAGGCATCGCCGATTTCGGTCATTTCCGCCGAACGGGTTTTAAGCTCCGGATTACCCAGCACCTCGGCAGCCTCGGCCAAAAAGGCCGCATAGATAAACCGGAAACCTCCTCCGCCCGTTCCGATCTCTTCCTGCATGCGGATTAGCTGGCCCAGATAATGGTTGGTTTTCTTTATACCGATCTTTTTCGGCCATTTACGGATGTTCTTAGCCACCCAACGCATCGCCCTGACGCCCACGATGGGCACGGGGGCCAGCATGTCGTTGCAGGTCTGCCGAATGCCCTTGCGAATAGCGGCACCCAATGCTATTTGGTTAGGCATGCGTTCGATATAATAAAGGTGTCCCCTGGGCGCAAGCGCCCCTTTGGCAAAACGGACTTTCTCCAGTTCCTCCCGACTGAGGCGGGTGGTATAGTCCATTACCGGGTCGCTGATGAGGTATTCGTCGCCTTCTTTGCCATATACCACCAGGTTATGCGCATTGAAGTGGAACCGGTAATCGTCCGGAAAGTACGTCAGGTTAAACACCCCCACCTGCAGCCCCACGGGGATGCCTTGGCGCAATTTCTCCTCCAAGACGGCTTCTGCCTGCCTCGGATCGGAAAAGCGCATATGCTTGACCTTGACGCCGAGGCGGCGGGCCATGCGGTTGAAGATGGCACCGGGCATGGGCCGATAACTAAAACCCGGCGCGAAATTGACCTGGATGAAAGGCAGGTAGGTAAAAAACAAGCCCGAGCCTATGCCGAAAGCCATCGGTTCGGAAATCGATACGCCGTGGTGGGCCACCAGATTGGAAATGACGCCGTTCTCGCAATGAGCGGATTGTTTGTGCTGGAAGTCTATCTTCATTCGGCGTCTGCAGGGTTGAACGAGGTAAGCTGTTCGGGTTTGATCTCGAATACCTTGGCATACCTTGCCAAGGTACGTGCGCTAAGCTTTCGGAAGCGCTTGGGGTTAAAATGGCGCTTCACGAAGAAGCGGTGGATGCCTACGTAGCTAGCCAGCAAGGGCACATCCATCCGGTTCAGCTCCATGTAATACGCGATGGGGCTCAGCTCGCCGGACAGTACGCGTCGCTTGGTATCGGCCACACGCTCCTCGATAAGCCGAATGGACTCGTTGATCGCCAGCGTCTTCACCTCCCAACCAGCGCTTCTAGCCGTGGTATAGTTCCCTTCCTCATCCAACACATAGTAAAGCTCGGTGACGTTCTTGGAAGCGAGGCTTCCTTTATCTTGTGGTACTTGGCATTTTTTCACGTTCGTGCTGTTAGGGCAAAATCCACCCTGGCGCAGCAGCCCAGGGCCGTCGCGCCTCCGTTTAATTAGCGCTACAAAAATCCAAAAAAAAACGACCAAAAGCAAAGTGTTGGGCAGAAGGCCACGGCACCTGCGGGGGCGCGCATGCCCTTCCCCCTTATTTATTTTTGGCGTGCCGAGGAGTTCGCTTGGAATAAAAATAAAAAGCGTACATTAGTCTGCAACAATAAACAATTTGCCAACCTAGCCGATTACCGCAAAAATCAAAAAGGTTTGATATTTGATGAATTTTAGTTTTCTTTGCACAGATTTATTTAACAATTAAAATTATAAGATCATGTCAGACATCGCTTCAAGAGTTAAAGCTATTATCGTTGAGAAACTGGGTGTAGACGAAAACGAAGTTACGCCAGAAGCTTCCTTCACCAACGACCTAGGCGCCGATTCATTGGACACGGTAGAGTTGATTATGGAGTTTGAGAAAGAATTCAACGTAGCTATACCTGACGATCAGGCTGAGACTATCAGCACGGTTGGACAAGCAATCAGCTATTTGGAAAAAAACGTTAGCTAAAACCAATATTAGTTAAGGCCACGCAGCCAGTCATTTGTACATGGAGCTAAAAAGAGTTGTAATAACCGGCTTAGGCGCACTTACCCCTATAGGTAATACCCTCCCAGAGTACTGGGAGAATTTGCAAAAAGGGGTAAGTGGTGCCCAAACGATCACGAGATTTGACGCAAGTAAATTCAAGACGCAGTTTGCCTGCGAGGTGAAGGGGTTTAATGCGGAGGATTTCTTGGATCGTAAGGAAGCTAGGAAACTGGATCCATTCGTACATTATGCCCTGGCCTCTACAGACGAAGCGGTTAAAGACGCAGGGCTTGATTTCGACAAATTGGACACCAACCGAATCGGTGTCATTTGGGGATCGGGCATCGGTGGCCTCAAAACATTCCTAGACGAAGTACAGGGCTTTGTGAAAGGCGACGGTACACCTCGATTCAATCCTTTTTTCATTCCGAAAATGATCCTGGACATTGCACCGGGACACATTTCGATGCGTTACGGATTGCGGGGACCGAACTTTTCAACAGTTTCGGCCTGTGCTTCGTCTACTAATGCGTTAATTGACTCGCTTAACTACATCCGTACCGGATATGCCGACGTCATCATCTCCGGCGGCTCGGAAGCGATTATAAACGAAGCGGGTATCGGCGGTTTCAACGCCATGCACGCACTGTCTACCCGCAACGACGATCCACAAACCGCGTCGCGCCCGTTCGACAAAGATCGGGACGGCTTCGTGGCGGGCGAGGGTGCTGGCACGATCATCCTCGAAAGCTTGGAGCACGCCAAAGCACGCGGCGCCAAAATCTATGCTGAAATCGTAGGGGGAGGCATGAGCGCTGACGCAAACCATATCACGGCGCCGCACCCCGAAGGCTTGGGCGCTAGACTCGTGATGGGCAATGCCCTGCGCGATGCCGGGATGACGCCAGCGGATATTGACTACATCAACGTCCACGGTACCTCCACACCCCTTGGCGACATCAGCGAATCGAAGGCCATCTTGGATCTATATGGCGAGCATGCCTATGCGCTGAACATCAGCTCTACCAAATCCATGACCGGACACCTACTCGGTGCCGCCGGCGCAGTAGAATCCATCGCCTCGATCCTGGCCGTACAGAACGATGTGATTCCGCCTACGATCAACCACTTCACGGATGATCCTAACCTAGACCCTAAGTTGAATTTCACATTCAATGAGGTTCAGAAACGCACTGTCAAAGCCGCAATGAGCAACACCTTTGGATTTGGCGGACATAACGCTTCGGTTATCTTCAAAAAGTACCAGGACTGATCCCCGACGGTGCTGTGGTTTGTTGGGACGGATGGCCGGCGATTTTGACATTTTGTATGAAGTATCGGCACAGCAAGTCAATACCACATGCCTATTTCAAACCTTTACAAACTCTATCTGTCATCAGACCGGGATTACGTCAAGGCGCTTAAGAACATCCTAGGCTTCGTACCGGGCAACCTGCGGCTGTATCAATTGGCATTCAGGCACAAATCCGTTGCCGTTCCCATCAAGGATGGCGCCAAAAACAGCAATGAACGGCTCGAGTTTCTGGGCGATGCCATCCTCGGGTCTGTCGTAGCCGAAATCCTTTTCAAAAAGTACCCCTATAAAGACGAGGGCTTCCTGACGGAAATGCGTTCGAAAATCGTCAGCCGTGCGCATCTCAATCAACTCGCAAGGAAGATCGGCATCAACGAACTGATCCAGTACGATGCGCGCATGACTCATTTTTCGAGCAAACAGAGCTCCCTGCTGGGCGATGCCTTTGAGGCCTTGGTGGGCGCCATCTATCTAGACAAAGGCTACCCATTTACCAAAAACTTCCTCATGTCGCGCATCATCAAGCCGCACGTAGACATACATCTGCTGGAAGAAACCGAAACGAATTTCAAGAGCCGCTTGATCGAGTGGTGCCAGCAAGCCGGCAAGGGTATCACTTTCGTTCCCGTGGATAACCCGGAGGACGCCAAGTCCAAGATTTTCACCGTCGATGTGGTCATCGACGGCGAAGTGTTTGGCACCGGTCGGGACTATAACAAGAAAAGCGCGGAAAAAATCGCCGCCGAGAAGGCCTGCGAATCACTCAACGTACTGTAGGCCACCAGCCCGCTAGCGCACGCTCTCGGCGTCCTGCTTACGTTTTTCATAGTTCTGAACGGCCGACTTACTTCCAATCCGCGAGCCATAGATTGCCAACCCCAACAGTATGATGAGTACGATGATGCCCCAAATCCCTTTGCGCTTGTCTTGACGCATAAGCCAAACCAAAAACGCGATTAGAGGCAACGCAAAAATCAGGATAAAAAACCAACTGGTAGCAACCATTTCACAATGAATTAAGCCACAAAGGTCGGAAGAATTGCACGATCGACCAAACTTATTTAGGACATCCCTCGTTGTAGGCATGGCACCTGCATTTTCAGGCCAAACGTCGTCTCTTTTCAGTTGGCTCGCTTTTTGCACCACCTCTTGCATGTTGGCAAAATAATTTCGTACCTTTGCATGTCCCTTGCCCTATGGGCAACAGGGTTGAAGAAATGAAAATGAAACGCATCATCGGCATCACGCGGATCCAAGCCTTCGCCGGCATGGCAAGGGGCGTGTTGTACGCTTTTTTCAAACCCCAAGGACCTATCCTACGTCTTCGACGACCCATTCTGCCCCGGGCTTAATTAGGTGGGCAGTATCGTACAGTTAATAGGGGTAGCCTCCGTCCGCGGTCCCCTTCGCATTCACAAATCGTGTTTATTAATCAGGTCCTTTGGACCATTTGTATTGAAAATTCGGGTCGTATAACCAATGTTAATTTCAGATTTCATCGTTGTACCAGCGCTGGAAAAGCATACCAAATATGCCCAGCAGATCTGTGACGAAATGGCCGAGTCCGCCAAAGCGCGGGGCACGGGTATCGCGCGTCGTTCGCCAGACTACATCGCAAAGAAGATGGTGGAAGGCAAAGCGGTAATCGCCCTGCACCGCGACGGGCGCTGGGCAGGATTTTGCTATATCGAAACTTGGAGCCACGGCGATTTTGTCGCCAACTCGGGCTTGGTCGTCAACCCCGAATTCCGGAAAGTCGGTTTGGCTAAAGCTATCAAAAAACGTATCTTCGAACTCTCGCGGGAGAAATACCCGAAAGCCAAAATTTTTGGATTGACGACCGGATTGGCCGTCATGAAGATCAATTCCGACTTAGGATACGAGCCCGTCACCTATTCCGAACTCACGCAAGACGAAGAGTTTTGGAACGGATGCAAAAGCTGTGTAAACTACGATATCCTGATGTCAAAAGAACGGAAAAACTGCATGTGCACCGCCATGCTTTGGGATCCGGTGGAGAAGGAGAAGGAATTGCGGCAGCGCATCGAACAAAAAGCCAAAGCCAAGGAGCGGCTCAAGGCGATGACGAAAAAGTCGTCCCTGCTTAAGCGAATCGAAGCCCGGCTTTGGAAATCAACCCGGAAAATGATCGCATCCATCAGGGACCGGCAGCAGGCGCGGCATGTGTAGCCGATGCGGATAATTATCTAAAAAACACGGGCAGGCCACCGCTGGCCTATATCCGGCGGTGGCACTTTGCCCAACACGCAATATTCGATCATGAAGAAAGTAGTATTAGCATTCAGCGGAGGCCTAGACACCTCCTTTTGTTGTATCTATCTGTCCAAAGACCTAAACCTCGAAGTACATTCCGTCATCGTCAACACCGGCGGCTTCTCTAACGAGGAACTCGCCGAAATCGAGCGCCGTGCGTACGCGCTAGGCGTCAAGTCGCATGCCGTAGTGGACGAAACCCAAAACTACTACGACAGCAGCATCAAGTATCTCATCTTTGGCAACGTGCTCAAAAATGCGACCTATCCCCTATCGGTAAGTGCTGAGCGCGTAAGCCAGGCCACGGCAATCGCCCAATACGCCAAGAAGATCGGTGCGGAATACGTGGCTCACGGCAGTACGGGCGCCGGAAACGACCAAGTCCGTTTTGACATGATCTTCAATACGATCATCCCTGACGTGGAAATCATCACGCCCATACGCGACCTGAAGCTGAGCCGCGAAGCTGAGATTGAATACCTGCACAAGCACGGCGTGGGATACAACGCGGAAAAGGCCCAATACTCCATCAATAAAGGTATATGGGGCACCTCCGTAGGCGGTAAGGAAACACTGACCTCGCATGAGACCCTGCCCGAAGAGGCATGGCCTACGCCGGTGACGCAAACCGAGCCGCGCCGCATCACGCTAGGCTTCGAAAAAGGCGAGCCTGTTTCCCTCGACGGAAAGGACATCGGGCCGGTGTCGGTCATCCAGCAATTACAGGCGATCGCCCAGCCCTATGGGATCGGCCGCGACATCCACGTAGGTGACACCATCATCGGCATCAAAGGTCGCGTGGGATTCGAGGCTGCCGCCCCGCTGATTATCATCAAGGCGCATCACACCCTTGAGAAGCACACGCTGACCAAGTGGCAGCTCAGCTGGAAAGACCAATTGGGCGCATTTTATGGCAACTGGATGCACGAAGGACAGATGCACGACCCGATAATGCGCGATATCGAAGCGTTCCTACAATCGTCGCAACGGACCGTGAGCGGTGAGGTGTACGTGGAGTTGCACCCCTACCGGTTTAATGTGATTGGCATTGAATCGAAACATGATTTGATGTCAAACAAGTTTGGCAGCTACGGCGAAATGAACAACACTTGGTCTGGCGAGGACGTGAAAGGCTTCTCCAAGATTTTTGGCAACCAGACAATCATCTGGCACAAGGTAAACGGCGAATAAAGCACGAGAACGCATCAACACGCTGAACCAAAACAAGAAAAGCAACGAGTGGGCCGGGATCAGCGATAGCCTCAGGCAAAGCGATGACGGAAGCGCCCAAGCGATTGCACGCTTTATTGGGCGGAACGAAAAATTTACGGGCTATGAGCCCTAAACAGATAAGCAAGATGGCAAAGATCAAAGTAGGCATTATCGGATCAGCTGGGTATACCGGCGGGGAACTATTGCGTATCCTGATACACCACCCTACGGTAGACATCGTGTTTGCGCAGAGCGGCAGCAACGCGGGAAATGCAGTTTCGGACGTGCATGAAGACTTGTTCGGCGATACCGACTTACGCTTTTCGGCGGGTACCTCAGACGATATTGACGTGCTATTTCTCTGCGTGGGACACGGAGATGCGCGCAAATACCTCGACGCAAATGCCGTAGCACCCCACGTCAAAATCATCGATCTTTCCCAAGACTACCGTCTGCGGGACAATACGGCATACCAGGGTAAAAACTTTATCTATGGCTTGCCTGAATTGCAACGCGAGCGGATCCAAAGCGCGGATTACATAGCTAACCCGGGTTGCTTCTCCACGAATCTGCAACTGGGCTTGTTGCCATTAGCGAACGAAGGGCTTCTGCCGGATCAAATCCACATCAATGCTACGACCGGCTCTACGGGTGCCGGACAGCGTCCGACGGCGACTACGCATTTCAGTTGGCGGGCCAACAACCTGTCGGCTTACAAGAGTTTCGAACACCAGCACTTGCAGGAAGTATCGGAGTCGCTCGACCAGCTGCAGCCGGGATTCTTACCTGCTACGGACGGGTCGTTATTGCAACGTGCCATGCAACGGATTAACTTCGTGCCGCAGCGCGGCGATTTTCCGAGAGGCATCTTTTCCACGATTTACTTGGACACGGACATATCCGAAGAAGAGGCTTATCGATTATACGAAACGTATTATGCCACGCATCCCTTTACGCACGTCAGCACGGCCAACATCCACCTCAAGCAGGTGGTTAACACCAACAAAGCCATCATCCACCTCGAGAAACACGGCGACAAACTGCTAATCCTGACGGCGGTTGACAACTTGCTAAAAGGTGCTTCCGGACAAGCCGTACAGAACATGAATTTGATGTTTGGTTTGGACGAAACAAGCGGACTGCGGTTAAAGAGCCTCGGCTTGTAGCCAGGCGACCGGATTAGACTTCCCGGCCAGGGTCAGCGGCGCTTTCAAAAGGCTAGTTCTCTGGTTGACCTGCACGTAAGGTCCGAGTGTCCCAATCCACCAAGGAGTACCCCACCCCGGCCTCACAGATGGGTGGGATGCTTGCCGCTTCCACCACGCGTATGTCGCGGTAACTGGTGCGTGTGCTGACACCGACACGTGCCGCCAAGTCCTTAGCCCGTACAACGCGCCTTGATTGAAGCTGGATATAATCAATGGCGACGATTCTATCAATCGCTTCAGCGTATCCTCGATACCCATAGGCCAAAGGTAAAGGATACCGAAAATTCCGCTTACAAGGAAAAGAAAAAAATGGTTATGTATTAATTAAATACGACTGCCAGACTCTCAAAGATCGCCTCCTTTGCCTGCTGCAGATCCGACTCCGTATGGGCGTCCGAAACAAATCCTACCTCGTACCCGGACGGGCCCAGATAGACGCCGCGGTTAAGCAATTCCCGATGCATGGCTTTATAAAACGCCATGCTCTCATGCTCGATTGCGGCAGCCTGCCGTATAGCGTCCCGTTCGGTAAAGGCAAACCAGAAGATAGATCCGACCGAAAAGAGCTTGACGGCATAGCCCTGCTCAGCAATGTGCTGGCGGATACCCTCGACGAAATTTAACGTCTTAGCCGCTAGCGCGTCGTAGAACCCTGCACGGGATACTTCAGTAAGCTGGGCAATGCCCGCCGCCATGGCCACGGGGTTGCCCGACAGTGTGCCGGCCTGATAAACCCCACCGTCGGGAGAGATATGGCCCATCAATTCGTCGGAAGCGCCATAGGCCCCTACCGGCATGCCTCCGCCAATAATCTTGCCATAAGTGACGATATCGGGCTTGATACCGTAGTATCCTGCCGCTCCTTGCAGGCCAAGGCGAAAGCCCGTAATGACTTCGTCGAACAACAACAAGGTGCCGTTGGCCGTGCACAATTCGCGCAGCGCGTGGATGTATTCCCTGGTTTGGATAAGCAGGCCATTATTGGCCGGGATGCCTTCGATAATGACGGCGGCAATCTCCCCTTTGAATTGCTCAAACGCCTGCTGCACCGCTTCGATATCGTCGAGCGGGACGACGATGGTCTCGGCTGCGAACGAGGCTGGCACGCCGGCTGAAGAGGTTTCGCCGAATGTGACCAATCCTGATCCTGCCTTGACCAATAAAGAGTCGGAATGGCCGTGATAGCACCCATCAAACTTGATGATCTTGTCGCGTTTGGTATACCCACGTGCCAGCCGGATGGCCGACATGACCGCCTCGGTTCCTGAACTTACAAACCGGATCTTGTCGATATGCGGATTATGGCTCAACATCAGCTCCGCCAACTCGTTTTCCAGCGCGGTGGGCGCACCGAAGCTCAAACCGTTGGACAGCGCCCCCGTCACGCGCTCGCGTATGGCAGCGTGGTTGTGACCAAGGATCAAAGGACCCCACGAACAGCAAAAATCGATAAACTCATTGCCATCGGCATCCCAAAGCCGGCTTCCGTCACCCTTCTCAATAAAAAGGGGAACACCGTGTACCGACTTAAACGCCCGCACGGGGGAGTTTACGCCGCCGGGGAAGTACTGCTTGGCTTTTTCGTAGAGTTTGGCGGAAGTCGCCCGCGATATATCAGTCATCTCAACAAGTTATAAATACGTTAATCTTAACACAAGAAAGGCGCCGTATCCTACAGCCAGCCGTTCTTAAGTACCTCCTTGGCATGATATGTCAGGATTGCACTGGCGCCGGCTCGGCGAAAACCGAGCAAGGTTTCCATGATAGCGCGCTCCTCATCGAGCCAGCCATTCCGCACGGCTGCCTTGATCATGGCATATTCGCCACTAACGTTGTACGCCGCAATAGGCAAGTCGAACTCATCGTGCAATAGCTTGATGACGTCCAAGTACGGCAATCCGGGCTTGACCATGAGAAAATCCGCTCCTTCTTCCGCATCGAGGCGTGCCTCAATCAACGCTTCCCGTGCATTGGCCGGATTCATCTGGTAGGTTTTCTTATCACCGTGCTTAGGCGCGGAGTTCAGGGCGTCCCTAAACGGACCGTAGAATGCGCTGGCATACTTGGCGGTATAGGACATCAACGACACGTGGGCAAAGCCATTGTCGTCTAGAAGGTTTCGGATATAGCCGATACGGCCATCCATCATGTCAGAGGGAGCAATGATGTCTGCTCCTGCCCGGGCATGCGCTAATGCCATGCCACCGAGCACCTCGAGGGTTTCGTCGTTTAGGATTTCCCCATCTTCTACGATACCGTCATGGCCATCACTGCTATAAGGGTCCATGGCCACGTCGGTGACTACGCACGCTTCGGGAAACCGCCCTTTCACCGCCTCAATGGCCCTTAGGTACAAATTTCCTTCGCGGATAGCCTCCGTGGCGTACTTATCCTTTCGCGATTCCTCGATATTGGGAAACAAATCAAAGGCGCGCAAGCCTAGCTCCAGACACTCCTCTATTTCGCGTAGCAGGTTGTCGATAGAAAGCCGATATATCCCCGGCATGGAAGCCACCTCGGTTTTCTGGTTGTCGCCGTCGACAATAAACAAGGGAAAAATCAGGTTGGAGGCATGCAGGCGCGTTTCCTGCACCATATCGCGGATCACCGCCGACTTCCGATTTCTTCTAGGACGTTGTAGCATGTTTCGTGTTGCGTTATATTGTGTTGGGGCTCCCAAAACTGGGCACGTAGGATTCGACCTCGGCCCGTCGATGCGCTTATTTTCCGTAGTCCAAGGCGAATACCGCCTCTGCCAAACCGATTTCGTCCGGCGAAAACGGCAAGTGGTAGCTCAAGCCCAGCTCTTCTATTTTTTTACCGGACGAATGCCCTATACAGATAATTTGCTGGCCCGGATCGACCAAGTTGTCGGCAAAATATGCTTCCACATTACTCGGGCTGGTAAATATGAGCACATCAGCATTACTTTTAGCCACGCCTGATTCGATTTGAGTCTCGTAAACGGGCAAATTGACCACTTTGGTATTTGGAGTCAGCGATTTTTGTATCGTTTCAAGCGATTCCTTTGCTCGCGGTATCAGCACGGTCGTGCCATCGGCAATTCTAGCGAACTCCTGCGCAATGCCGTGCATATCGATGCCGAGTTTCTCGCCCGTAAAATCAGGGACGTAACCGTGCATCTTGAGCGTCTCTTCGGAACCGCGGCCGATGACGGCGAATTTCGTTTTCTTGCTTAACCGGGGCTGCAAGCGGAAAAAGTTCTCAATACCGTTTTTGCTGGTAAAGAAAATCCAGTCGACGTGCTTGAGGATGTAGGGATCAAGGGTATTGATGATCGGAAAAATCCGAATGAGCGACCGGCCATCCACGGCGATGCCGAGTTGCTTCATGGCGCGGTAGAAATAGCTATTCTCGTTGACGTCGCGCGAGATAAACACCTGCGCGGGAAGTACGCGTCCCTTATCGTACTTCGCTGCAATTTTTTCCGCAAGGCCTTCCACGCTATCCGATGAGATGTACAGGCGCGTGGGAAATTCGTCTGCCGTATCTGCTATGGACGACCACACCTGATATTGCCCATCGTGGTAGCGGCAATAACAACCCAATGGTGCATGGCATCCCGCGTCGAATTGTCGTAGCACCCGGCGTTCCACGCCGATGGCCTCCGCCACGCCCTGGTCATGGATCTCTTGCAATACGTCGTATAGCTCGCGGTCCGTTTCGCGGATCTGTACGGCCAGTACGCCTTGGGCGGGAGCCGGCACAATTTCCACGGGCGGTATTTCCTCCACATGGAAGTCACTTAAGTCCAATCCGATGCGCGATATACCGGCCTTGGCCAACATGATAGCATCGTAATTTTCGTTGCGCAGCTTCTCGATCCGCGTGATGACGTTGCCCCGCAAGTCCGCAAACTCCAAATCCGGGCGCATGCCATTCAACTGGGCTTTGCGGCGGTTTGACGACGTGCCTACGGTGGCGTTATGCTTAAGCGACAGGCGCTTTTTTACATCCACGCAATCTTTGTGGATGATCAGCAGCTCGGATGGATCCTCGCGCTCGCTCACGGCAGCAATAATCAATCCCTCGGGATGCTGGGTGGGCAGGTCCTTGTGCGAATGCACGGCCAAATCGATGCTACCGTTGAGCAATTCCTCTTCCAGTTCCTTAGTGAAAAAGCCCTTGCCCTCCAGCTTGTCCAGCCGAAGATGTTGCACGATGTCACCTTGGGTTTTGATGATTTTTAGTTCGGCGGCTACGCCGATGGCTGCCAACTTGTCTTTGATGTGGTTGGCCTGCCATAGTGCGAGTTCGCTACCTCGGGTGCCTATGATTAACGTACGTTCCAAAATAATCGAGTCAAATAACGCCTAAAAATATAAAAAAATCACGTCAAAAACGCAGGATGGCACACCATCGCGCCATGGGCGCATAATGAGCGGTCTTGGTATCCGGGAAAATGCGTGGGGCGGGATCGAAGCGATCAATTGATCTCAGCCTGGCTGTTCCTGACGAGGATGTCCTTAGCCATGACCATGGGTACTTTGATGTATTTTTTCTCCATGTAGTCGATTACCTTCTCGAGCACAAGGCGGGAGTTTTCATCCAGCTGGCTAACTTCGGAGGCAAACACTTCATTGAGGGCGAAAGAACGTATTTCTTTCACTTTGTCAGGCACTTCGCGCATCGCCAGTTCCACGCGGCGCTGTTTCAGTGCCGGAAGGAATTCAGCAATATTTTCCTCAATGATTGCCTCGGCATGCTGCAGCTCGTCGTAGCGCTCCTGCAAGTTACGGTTGGCGATGGCCTGCAGGCTTCCCACCTCGATATAATGAACGGGGTTGTTTTGGACAACCGCCATGTCGATATCATGCGGAATGGCCAAGTCGACAATCACTTTACGGTCCGTTTCGCCATTTAAGAGCGACGCGTACAGGTCCTCGTCGATAATCGACGCAGCCGCACCCGTGCAGCTAATCAATACGTCAAACCCCTCCTTATAGTTTTTCAGCTCATCGAGCGGCAACGCCCTGCCGTTAAGCTCCGCCGCGAACTCCTGCGCCTTTTCCAAGGTGCGGTTGAACACGACGAAATTCGAGAACTTGTGCTTTTGCAGGTATTTAGCCAGGTTTTGGTTGGTCTCCCCCGCACCTACAACGAGGATACGCGGGTTTTCGGCCAACTTGGCTTCCTTCAGCTTGCGATAGGCCAGAGACACTACCGAAACCGGGTTGCGAGAAATGCGGGTATGCGTATAAACTTCCTTGGATGTCTTGACCAAACGATCCATCATCAGGCGAAGGAAATCGCCAGTGAAGCCCAGCTGACGGCAACGCTCGTAAGCCTGGCGCACTTGTGCAAGCACTTCCTTCTCGCCGACGACCAAGCTCTCAAGCGAGCATGACATCCGGAACAGGTGGCGCAAGGCATCCATACCCGAATACTTAGATACTTGATCCAGGAATGACTCCATGCGCTCGGATGGCACACAGAAATTAAGCTGCTCCAAAAATTCCTTCACGAATGAAGACGTCAGCTCATGAGCTCCATAAAACACAAATTCAACCCGGTTACAAGTACCGATGTAAAAAATCTCCGGGATGTCAAAATGGTTCTTGACCGTGATGAGTCTGCTCTCGAGGTCCTCATTACAGATCACAAGATCCCCCAAATCCCTCAAATCCACATACTTGTGAGTAAACGCTATGACCTTAAGATTCTTCAAAATGGTATACGGTTCGCTTCAATAACTAGCGCAAAAGTACGACTTATCGTCCCAGCCCTGTGTCAGAAACGTGTCAAACACAGCTATTTAGAACGGTTATAAATTATCTATCGTTAAGCAAGGCTATGCGGGTCAAGGGATTAACCTGACAGTATTCAACGTGATCCCAGCGTAAAGGTGAACTGATCGTGCGGTTCGGTCCGCCAAGCCAAGTGCCTAGTGGTAGGCGAAATAGCAAAAAAGGGCGAAAACGTCTTCACGCTGACGGTTTTTTCGTCTGGCGAGAACTCCAGGATACGTATCCATCCGTCCCCACCATTGCCAAACCAGCCTCCACCTAGAGCTTGGGCATTGAACGTCATCTGGTGCACGGCTCGCCCACCGGCGTTGCTGTCGGTCCGGAAGCCGATGTGGCCAAGCGGATCGTCGGGCCGACCGATATGTCCGGATAGGACGATCTCAATATTTTTAGAAGGCTTCACGAGCTTCTCCCATATCGCCGCGCCGTAATTACCATCGGTAATCGGGTATCCTTCCTTGACGATGTGCTCGCTTTCGGAGTTGAGATACGAGTGCGTGAGCAAAATCACCGTGTGGTTAGCGTACTTCTCCTGGTCGAGAGTTTTTTGGGCCCACCGCAAAACGGTATCACGTGGCGCGAATTCGAGCACCATGATAAGGAAGTCCTTACCTTGGGGCGATTTGAACTCGTAGGTGGCGTTGGTCAGCGACGGGAAACCCTGCGCGTCCTCCCCTACGTCGCGAAGCAAGCGTTGCGTCAATGGGTTTTTGTCCACGGGGAAGTACTGGTTATAGTTTGTGCGGCGGTACTCAATATTCTTGATGCCGTAGTCGTGGTTACCTGTTGCGGCCACGTAGGGCACTCTCCCATCGAGGCGGCCAAAGGCACGAGCCACGGCCTCCCATTGTTGTTTACCAGCCTGATTGGCCTCGCGCGCCACCGGATTGAGCCAATCGTTGTGCTCCACCAAGTCGCCCGTGCATAAAACCATCTGTATATTAAGCGGAGATATTTGCTCACTTACCCAGGCCGTCATCAATTCGAGAATCCCCTGGTTGCGTTCGAATTTGACGTACGTCTGGGGATCGGGGACCAACACCATAGACCAAGCTCCGTCCTCGGATAGGGCAGGTGCTTGGTATACACCCTCCTGGGCGTGGCTCTGGACGACGAACAAACAACAGATCGCCAGCAGCAAAAAAGTCGAAATTCTCCGTGATGCGTTCATGATAAGCAGGTTGTTAAAAACTTGACAATACTATCAGACTCACAAAGCTAGCTTTTTTCTCCATATCGAAAACCGTTTTGCGCAGGTTCGATGCGACGCGCATCCTGCTCCATCCTGCAACGCCACGGCTTCGGCGTTTTTTACCGGCAAAGCATAAAAATCATTGCCGTTTCTTAGATTTTACATATTTTAGTGGCATTTCGACACCCAATTTAAAGGTTATGTAGATGCTAATAGCTGTACTCTCTGGTTTTGTAATTTCTCTTTTACTAGTGCCGTTTGGACGTTTCGTCAAAGGCCAGCTTTCCGCTCTCATTTTCCTGTTACCCATCGTACTTTTTGTTTATTTCGCGAGTTATATTCCTACTATCAGCGCGGGGCACAATGTTTCGGTGAGCTATGACTGGGTACCTTCGTTGGGTGTCAACCTTGACTTCCATTTGGATGGATTATCCATGCTTTTCAGCCTGCTGATTACGGGTATTGGTTCGCTGGTTTTTCTGTACGCGTCATCCTATCTGAAGGGACACCGCTATATTGACCGCTTCTACGCCTACTTGAGCATGTTCATGGCGGCGATGCTAGGCCTCGTACTCTCGGACAACATCCTCCTATTATTCGTGTTTTGGGAACTAACGAGCATCAGTTCGTTCTTTCTGATCGGGTTCAACAACGATAATGCAAGCTCGACACGCAGCGCGCTGGTGGCACTGGCGATTACGGGCGGTGGTGGCTTTCTGCTATTGGCAGCCTTGGTGACAATGGCCCGCTACTCCGGCAGCTTTTCCATACAGGACATGATTTCGCAAAGCGAGCTATTGAAGAACCACGTACTCTACGGCTGGATGGTTGCCTGTTTGTTTGTTGGCGCGTTTACCAAATCGGCCCAGTTCCCCTTCCATTTCTGGCTACCGGGGGCGATGAAAGCGCCTACTCCGGTATCCGCCTACTTGCATTCCGCCACGATGGTAAAAGCAGGCGTGTATATATTGGCGCGCATGTTTCCGGTGCTGGGCGGGACGGATTATTGGACCTATCCGCTGATTATAGTCGGCGGGCTGACTATGCTTTATGCCGCCTTCCATTCGCTATTCCGCACCGATCTGAAGGGCGTACTCGCGTATTCGACCATCGCTGCCCTAGGCATCTTGGTATTCTTGATCGGCATCGGCACGCCGGAGTCCCTCATGGCGGCCAGCGTCTTCATTCTGGTGCACGCCTTGTATAAGGCTTCCCTCTTCTTGGTGGCCGGGGTCATTGACCACCAAACCGGTTCGCGCGACGTCACTTGGCTTTCCGGCCTGCGCAAGGTGATGTTTCCACTCGCTGTAGCGGGCTTGCTCGCCGCGGTCTCCAGTGCGGGCTTGCCGTTCACCCTCGGCTTTATCGGGAAGGACCTAATCTACGAATCGACCCTGCACGAGCCGGGCAACTGGGGGATTGGATTGACGGCGGTGGCTTTGGTAACGAATATTCTATTGCTTTACGCGGGGTTCGTGGCGGGTATCAAGCCCTTTTTCGGACCGCTACCCGAACGCCTATCCGCAGTACAACTCCCCCAGGCGACCATGTGGGTGCCACCGTTGTTGCTGGCGGTACTAGGCTTGGTTTTCGGATGCGTCCCTTCATTGGTGGACGGGGCCCTTCTACTACCTGCGGCCGTGTCCGTCGCGGGGCAGGAAATCATCTCGCCATTGAAAATCTGGCACGGCTTCAACACCGTACTTTTGTTGAGTGCCGTCACCCTAGTAGCCGGCGCGCTGCTTTATTTCGCGATGCAGCCCTCGCCTACGCGCATCCGGTTCGTCCAACGCTATGAACGGTTAGCACCGGAGCGGCTCTTCAATCGCTTTTCGCGTTCCATGCTTCGCCTATCGAGTCGCTATACGAACACGCTGCATAGCGGCTACCTGCGCCTGTATTTACTGGCCATTATTTCGTTTACCATCCTCTTGCTGGGCTACAAACTGCTTGTAGGCGGGCCTCTTATCATCGATGTGGAAACCTTATCGCCAATTCAGTTTTATGAAATAGCGGTGGGCCTCATCCTAATCGGAGCGGTTCTCCTGGCCATCCTGACGCCGTCGCGCCTCACGTCAGTAGTCGCGCTCAGTGCCATGGGACTAAGCATCTGCTTGTTGTTTCTGTTTTATAGTGCACCCGACCTGGCCATGACCCAATTCACGATCGACACCTTGACGGTCGTCCTGTTCGTGCTGGTTTTGTTTCGGTTGCCCCCCTACCTCAACTTTGCGAATCCGAGAGTGAAGCTCCGCGACACCGTGGTGGCTACTGTCTTCGGCATTATCATCGCTTTGGTCGCCCTTCAGGTATTGGCCGTACCGAAAAACAGTGAAATCAGCGATTACTATGGCGACAATGCTTACTTGCTGGCGAAGGGCAAGAACGTTGTAAACGTGATTTTGGTAGACTTCAGGGGCATGGATACGATGTTTGAGATCGTGGTACTCAGTATAGCCGCCATTGGCGTATTCAGCCTGCTTAAACTGCGTCTAAAAGCTACCGAGAAAGAATAGATTTACTTGGAACCGATGATATGAAGAGTGTGATTTTACAAACGGCATCGCGGTATTTACTACCGATTCTCCTGCTGTTCTCGATATTCGTGCTGCTGCGCGGCCACTACCATCCGGGCGGTGGGTTTGTGGGTGGGCTAGTGGCGTCCATCGCCTTTGTACTTGATAAGTTCACCAACGACAGCGAGCATACCATGAAGCTGTTGCGTAGGCATCCCGGCACGCTCATCCCAATCGGGTTGGGCATTTCGGCCTTGAGCATGTCTGCGCCCATGCTCACCGGCGATCCGGTCATGACTGGACTGTGGTTCGACCAACCCGTTCCCATTATCGGGCTGATTGGCTCTTCGTTGTTTTTTGATTTGGGGGTCTATGTAGTGGTTGTCGGCGTGGTGCTGACCATCCTGCTCACGATAGCCCAGTATAGCGATTAAAGGTATGGAGATCTTGTTCATCATATTGATCGGGGTGCTGTATGGTGGGGGTGTGTACATGCTCTTGCGCCGCAGCATGGTGAAACTAATCATCGGTATCATGCTCTTGGGCAACGGTGCTAACTTGCTGATTTTTCTACTGGGGCGTATCACGAAAGGCAAGCCGCCGGTGATCGACCAAGTGTCGCGCGTGTTCACCGACATCTACGCCGACCCCATTCCCCAAGCCCTGATCCTGACGGCGATTGTCATTAGCTTCGGGCTTCAGTCTTTTGCCATTGTATTACTAAAACGCGTCTATGCGCTCGTCAACTCGGATGATTTGGACGATTTAAACACCCCGGAAGAAGAAGATTTATGACGGAGAATTTTATCGTGATGCCCATATTGGGGCAATTGTTCACCGCTGTCCTATTACTCTTTTTCTGGCGCAAACCGGTGTCGCAGCGGGTGGTCAGCATCGGGGGAAGCGTGGTGGTGCTCCTCCTTTCGGCCGGGCTGTTCGCGCAGGTGTGGCGGGATGGCATCCAAACCATCAATACCGCGAGCTGGCCGGCTCCCTTCGGGATCGTGTTCGTTGCGGACGTGTTTTCGAGCATGATGGTGCTCTTGACGGGTTTTGCGGGGCTTGCCGTATCGATGTTTTCTGCCGCCGGCATTGCCCGGGCCCGGATCATGTACGGATATTTCCCCATTCTGCACTTCCTGCTACTGGGCCTCAACGGTGCATTCCTCACGGGCGACATCTTCAACCTCTACGTATTTTTTGAGGTGATTATCATCTCCTCATTTGTATTGATGACCTTGGGCGGCCGGCGCGCGCAAATTGAAGGCGCCGTCAAATACATGGCCATGAACATTCTGGCCTCGATGCTATTCTTGACGGGAATCGCCATCCTGTACGGGATTACGGGCACGCTGAACATGGCGGACCTATCGCTCAAGGTGGCCGCAACCGAAAACCGTAATTTGTTGGACATCGCGGCGGTTTTCCTGATCGTGGGATTTGGCATCAAGTCGGCGGTGTTTCCGCTGTACTTTTGGTTGCCTTCTTCCTACCATACGCCACCCTCCGCCGTGGCAGCGGTATTTGGCGGACTGCTCACCAAGGTAGGCGTCTATGCGTTGTTCCGGATATTTACGTTGGTATTCATTCCTGACGAATTCATTAAGATCGTGTTCGTCGGCATCGGCGTGATGACCATCCTAACCGGTTGTTTCGGGCTCCTAATCAAGCGAAACGTACGGCGGCTGTTTTCCTACATGATTGTATGCCATATCGGGTTCATGATTGGCGGGTTGGGCGTGTTCACGGAGGTGGTACTGGTAGGGGCGTTGTTTTACCTGTTCCACGACGTCATCGTCAAGACCAACCTGTTCCTTGTGGCCGGGCTAATCCGCGACCTGCGGGGCACGATGAACATGGACAAACTGGGTGGCCTGTATGCCGAATACCCGAAGCTATCCTTACTCATGGCCATTGTGCTGTTTTCCTTAGCGGGCATTCCGCCCTTGTCGGGTTTCTGGCCTAAGGTCTATCTGATCGAAGGGAGCTTGATAGAGAATAACTACGTCTACATCGCCGCGCTGCTAATCGGCAGCTTTGTGACGCTGTATGTCATTGCCAAGCTATGGATTGACGCATTCTGGAAGAACCCGCCGGAGCCCGAATTGATCGACGATACGTTTAGGGATTCGCCGCTCTGGCGCAGAAAGCTGCTGGTTATCCCAGTCGCGATGTTGGCCTTCATTTCGCTATACATCGGATTTGGGGCAGAAAACTTTGTGCGGATCAGCCAGCATATTGCGGCGGAGATGTTGGACACAAGCCCCTATCTGGAGGCCGTTTTGGGAAGAAGTAATTAAGAAAAAGGAGGCAACATGGTAAAGAATTTCCTGATGAATCTCCTGCTATCCTTTACCTGGGTGGCGCTGACGGGGGACCTATTTTTCGCCAACTTTTATCTAGGCTTCCTATTGGGTTTCTTTATCCTATGGTTGATGAACCGGGACGAAGAAGACCAACGGTATTTCAACCGCGTTCCCAAGGTTATCGGCTTTGTATTCTATTTTCTTTGGGAGATGCTCAAAGCTAACCTACAGGTGGCCTACGACGTGGTGACCCCCAATTACTTCATGAAGCCGGGCATTGTCAAATATCGGATGAACGTACATACGGATGTCGAAATCAACATGCTTGCCACCATGATTTCACTGACGCCGGGCACGCTCGTGGTTGACGTGAGCAAGGACAAACGGGTGATCTACATTCACGTAATGTACCTGCGCGATAGGGACCGGTTTATCCAACAGATAGAGAACAGTTTAGAAAAACGGTTAACGGACGTATTGAGATGACACTGAGCCAATATATAGATTTTGTGATTTTGCCGATTTTGCTGGTATCGCTCATACTGGTTTTCATCCGGCTATACAGGGGGCCCCAAGTGGTAGACCGCGTCGTCGCCCTCGATTTGCTGATCACGATTGGTATCGGGGTCATCACTGTGTATTCCATTAGCACGAAGCAGTTTACCTTTTTGGATGTGGCGCTCATTTTGGCCCTCATCGCATTCTTGGGGACGATTGCCTTCTCGTATTATCTAGAAAGGAGAGAAAAAGATGATTAACATTCTCGTAGCCGTCCTCTGCACAATCGGGGCGATATTCATACTGATTGCATCCATTGGCATCGTCCGGATGCCCGACTTTTACCTACGTCTCTCAGTGACGGTCAAAGCAGCCACGCTAGGCAATGGGCTGATGCTCACCTGCTGCGCCATCGTGTTCCCCCAAGTATCAGTGACCACCAAGGCGTTGGCCATTGTATTCTTCTTGATCCTGACCGCACCCGTGGCAGCGCACCTCATTGCGCGGTCGGCCTATCTCATCGGCACGCCGCAATGGAAGGGTACCGTGCTGGACGAAATTGAAGGCATGTATGACGAGGAAACTCACGTCCTGCACAGCGATCGACCCGAGTCAGCTACCTCGACTGAAGCGGGTACGCCCCCGACGGATACGCCGCCTGCGCCACCCGAACGATAGCTACTATCGCACGACGCTGCCTGGTTCAAATGGGGTCTGGGGCGCTACGAAGTCCAGTCGACCGTCGGCATCCTCACTCATGAGGATCATCCCCTGCGATTGGATCCCGCGGATCTCGCGTGGTTCTAAGTTGATGAGGATCGAAACTTGCCGGCCGATGATATCCGCTGGGTCGAAATATTCGGCAATGCCCGACACCACCGTACGCTGATCGATACCCGTATCGATCTTCAACTTCAACAGTTTCTTGGTCTTGGCGACTTTCTCCGCTTCCAGAATGATTCCGGTGCGTATATCGAGTTTCGCGAAATCCTCGAAAGATACCGCCTCCTTGGCAGGAACCGCGGGTGTGGCCAATGCCGTTGCATCACGCTGAGCACGCTGCAGCTTTTCCAATTGCTCGGCAACCTGCTCGTCCGTAATCTTCTCAAAAAGCAACTGTGCCTCGCCCAGCTGATGGCCTACCTCGAGCAGGTCATTGCGTCCCAAAGCATCCCATCCACTCGCGTCCAAACGGAGCATTTCGATCAGTTTCATGGCCGTATTAGGCAAAAAGGGCTGAGCCATCAAGGCGATGTTTCCCGCAATTTGGAGACAGACATTGAGCACCGTTTTCACCCGCTCTTCATCTGTTTTGATCAGCTTCCACGGCTCTGCATCCGCCAAATACTTGTTGCCTAAACGGGCGACATTCATAAACTGCGCAAGGGCTTCGCGAAAACGATATTGCTCGATTGAAGCGGCAATATGTCTGGGGTAGCGCTCGAGCTCCGAAAATATGAACTTGTCCGTATCAGTCAGATTCGTCGCGGGCATCACCTTGCCATCGAAATATTTGTGCGACAGCACCATTACCCGATTGATGAAATTGCCAAATATGGCAACCAGCTCGTTATTGACGCGAGCCTGGAAATCCTTCCAAGTGAATTCGCTATCCGATGTTTCGGGCAGGATAGATGTCAACACATAACGCAGTTCGTCTTGCTTGCCTGGAAACTCTTCGAGGTATTCGTGAAGCCACACTGCATGGTTGCGGGAGGTGGACAGCTTGTCGCCCTCAAGGTTCAAAAACTCGTTGGCGGGGATATTCTCGGGCAGGATATATTCGCCATGCGCGTGCAGGATGGCCGGGAATATAATGCAGTGAAACACGATATTGTCCTTGCCAATGAAGTGGATGAGGCAGGCGTCCTCCGCGGGATCCGCTTGCTTCTTCCAATATTTTTCCCAGTCATTGCCAGTATCGAGCGCCCACTGCTTGGTGGCCGAAATGTAGCCAATCGGCGCATCCAACCATACGTACAGCTTCTTGCCGTCGGCTTCCTCCAACGGAACGTCCACACCCCAATCCAAGTCGCGCGTCATCGACCGCGGTTGCAATCCCGATTTCAGCCAAGACCGACATTGGCCAAGAACATTGGATTTCAAGGTGTTTTTCTTTCCTTCGATCAGCCATTCTTCCAGCCAGGGCTGGTACTTGTCTAGCGGCAGGTACCAATGCTTGGTTTCGCGCAGCACGGGCGCCTTGCCACTCAGCGTAGAGATGGGGTTGATCAGGTCGGTCGGGCTTAGCGAAGTGCCGCACTTTTCGCATTGGTCGCCATAGGCTCCTTCGCTCTTGCAGTTGGGGCAGGTGCCCACGATGTAACGGTCAGCCAGAAACTGCTGATACTCCTCGTCGAAATATTGCGCGGAAAATTTCTCGACAAACTCGCCCTTCTCGTACAGGTTGAGAAAGAATTCCTGCGATAGCTCGTGATGTATGGGTTCGGAGGTGCGGTGATATATGTCGAAGGAAATGCCGAACTCTTCAAAGCTGGACTTGATGCGGTCGTGGTACTTGTCGATAATTTCGCGCGGGGTCGTCCCCTCGGTCTTGGCCTTGATGGTAATCGCGGCGCCGTGTTCGTCGGACCCGCAAACGTACACGACATCTTTTTTGATCAACCGCAAATAGCGAACAAACGTGTCGGCGGGGATATAAGCGCCAGCCAGGTGGCCAATGTGCAAGGGGCCGTTAGCGTACGGAAGCGCGGAGGTGATCGTATATCGTTTGAAAGCTTTTGTATCCAAAATCGTCGTGGTATGTATTCGAATTTTATTGTCGGGAAATCTTCCCGCCATTTGCATTTTTGCCAAAGATAAACCAATTTGGGGGAAAATTTGAGCGCCCGCATTTTTTCGCTTTTACTTTTTTTGGCTGTGTGTGTCCGCTCTATTCAACTCAACAAATCATTATGGCTGCATTAAGCGGATTGGCAAAGTTTAAGAATACCGGACTATTGATCATTCGCGTGGGATTAGGCGCGATGTTCGTCATGGTCCACGGTTACCCCAAGATCATGGGTGGTCCCGGATTATGGGAAACCGTGGGGCGTGCCATGGGCAACCTGGGGATCGACTTCTTTGCCACGTTTTGGGGATTTGCCGCAGCCTTGGTCGAGACCGTTGGCGGCATCTTCCTTTCTCTCGGATTGCTGTTCCGCCCCACGGCCTTATTGCTCACCTTCGTCATGTTGGTAGCGACCATGTCGCACTTGGCGGACGGGACGGGTGTGTTTGGCGCGGCGCATCCTATCGAAATCGGTCTCGTCTTGCTGGGCCTGGTATTCGTGGGGCCCGGCAAATACAGCGTTGACAAGCGTTAACCATGGAAAAACCCATCGATTTCAAGCAAGTTGCCGCGCAACTGGCCAACCCCAGCGGCGAGATGGGCCGTACCATTGCCAAAAACATGAATCGAAGCAACGGCGACATGACACGCCGGACGGTTGATATGCTTGGCATCCAAACGGGAGAGGCCGTGTTGGAAATCGGGCCAGGAAACGGTGCCTTGGCCACCTACGTCAGGGATAAAGCATGGGGTGTACGGTACATGGGCGCCGACATCTCCCCGACGATGGTAGAAGAGGCCACACGCATCCATCGGGAGGCCATCGCCGACGGACGCATGGCATTTTCGCTCGTGGATGGCACCGCCTTGCCTTTCCGCGATGCTGCTTTCGACAAAGTATTTACGGTCAACACCCTGTATTTCTGGGAAGAGCCCGAGCTGCAACTATCCGAAATACGTCGGGTACTGCGCCCCACCGGTATCTTCTGCCTGGCCATTGCCAGCAAGGCCTTTATGGAAACACTGCCGTTTTCCCGCTATGGTTTCCGGCTGTACTCCCCCGAGGAGGCCAGTCAGCTGCTTGCTAATAATGGGTTTACGATCGCACAAAGGGCGATTGGGCATTATGGGACGACGGGGCAAAGCGGCGCCGTGTTGCGTGAGGAAATTACTATCCTCGCCCGAATCAACTGAAAACCAATACGTTTGTAATTCAGCAAACTATTATCGATATTTGCCTCCGCTTATTGAGAAAGGCAGAGGGAGTAGACCCGATGAAGCCTTAGCAACCTGTTGACCTAACAAGGTGCTACGTTCTACCCGATGGCAACGCATTCGCCGTAGGGAAAGATAAGTCCGAATGGCCTTCGCCCGCCCTTCTCTGCCCCTCAATCAGTGATTTTTAATAAAAACGATTATGAAAATTACCGAACATATCCGGCGCGCCCAGGGCAAGACTTTATTTTCTTTTGAGCTGTTGCCTCCCGTAAAAGGCCAAAGCATCGATCATATTTACAATACCATCGATGCCTTGATGGAATTCCAGCCTCCCTTTATCGACGTCACTTATCACCGCGAGGATTATATCTACAAACAGCATCCAAACGGCCTATTGGAGCGTGTAGCCTACCGCAAGCGCCCCGGTACGGTAGCCATCTGTGCAGCCATCATGAACCGATATAAGGTAGACGCCGTGCCCCACCTTATTTGTGGCGGTTTTACAAAAGAAGAAACCGAGAACGCCCTGATTGACCTCAACTTCCTGGGTATCGACAACGTCCTCGTACTGCGCGGGGACGCCCGAAAAGCGGACACCGACTTCGTACCCACACCCGGCGGACACACCTATGCCACGGACCTGCTTGCCCATGTCAAGGACATGAACAACGGGCGGTACCTGCACGAAGATATTGAAGGCAGTACCAAAACGGATTTCTGCATCGGCGTGGCAGGCTATCCGGAAAAGCACTTCGAGAGCCCGAACTTCCAGACGGACTTCAAATACCTGAAGAAAAAAATCGACATGGGAGCTGACTTCATCGTCACGCAAATGTTTTTTGACAACAGCAAATACAAGGCCTTCGTGGAGCAGTGCCGCGCCCACGGAATCAACGTGCCCATCATCCCGGGCTTGAAACCCATCACTTCGGCCCGACAACTGATTTCACTGCCCAAGATTTTCCATATTGACATCCCGCTGGAGCTGAGCGAGGCGGTATCGGCGTGTACGTCGCCCGAGGCAGTGCGGCAGGTGGGCATCGAGTGGACGGTGCAGCAGTGCAAAGAACTGATGGAGATGGGCGCACCGGTCCTGCATTTTTACACGATGGGAAATCCCGGGCCCACCAAACAGATAGCGAGCCAGATATTTTAGTGCTCGCCGTAGCTTGCTCCTAGTATACGACTACCTCGTCGGCGAAGAGGAAGCCGGGGCGCGCCCGCGGCGCCACGACCCGCAGATAACGTGCGGCTACCGGCTTGTCAAACACCTGCTCAAACCGATGGAATACCAGGCGCTCGCCATCGGGCGAAACGTTATGGTTGATAGCAGCCACTTCCCTGAAGTTCGTTCCGTTGTCAGATAGCAGGACCTTGACCTCACCGGGCAGGAATATTCCGGGGCCGGGCTCCTGCACGAACCCAATCGAGACTTGGCTGATCTGTTCGCGGCGCTCAAAGTCGATGACCACATCAAAGTCGCCCGCAAATCCCTGCCATTGCCCATCGTCGTAGCGCAACCCACCTTTCTGGCCGTCCGTTAGCGTCGCCTCGGCCTGCGCGGGGTAGGCATCCCAAGGAGTATGGTAGGTGACTTTCTTGCCAATAGCCTTGTGGAGGTCGACCACGGCGGAATCGACCGCGCCCACTTGCACCGAATCCATGAAATAAGCAGCCTTGATGACGGCACTGGCCGCTAGATCAAACGGCTTATTGTAAAGCGCCGAGGCTGGGGTAGGCGCCGTGCCATCAACGGTGTAGCGAATCGTGGGCTCATACTGCTCGGAGCTGATTGAAATGGTATTGTTGTGGGTATCGGCATTGTACTGCACGTTCACCTTGGCATCAAATGCAGGCCGGTAATAGTTTACGCCCAAGCGCTGCAGCAGGCGATAATGCGCTTGCAGCCTTGTTCGAAAATCCTGGTAATCCTTCTTGTCGGGGTTAGTCCACAGCACTTCGGACAGGGCCATCGCACGCGGGAAAGCCATATACTCGGCGTGCGCCGGCGTGAGGATATATTCCGTCCACAAATTCCCCTGCGCCCCCAATACGTGCTGCATCTTGTCGCCCGCCACGCCTTCCCGCGGGTTATATCCGTAGACGTGCTCAAGCGTCGTGTAGCCGCCTATGGCCCCGGGCTGGGTTCGCGGGTCGCTTTGATAATGATCGAGATACAAATGGGATTGTGGGGTCATGACTACGTTGTGCCCGGCATTCGCCGCTGCTATCCCTTGAGCTTGCCCGCGCCAAGCCATCACGGTGGCACCGGCAGGCAATCCGCCGTCCATGATCTCGTCCCAGCCGATCAGCTTCCGTCCTTTGGCCTTCAGGTATGCGTCTATGCGGCCGACAAAGTGGCCCTGCAACGCCGCTTCGTCGGCCAGATCCAGCGAATCTTTCAGGCCTTGGCATTTGGGGCATGCCTTCCAACTCGTTTTGTCCGTTTCGTCGCCCCCAATGTGGATGTAGGGCGATGGAAACAGCTCGATCACCTCGTCAAGCACTTGGGTAAGGAAGGTGTAGGTTGCCTCGTTTCCTAGACAAAACTCAGAATGATGATAAGCATTACTCGAGCAGCTCAACTCCGGACGTACGGCCAACACGGCGTGGGCATGGCCAGGCATATCAATTTCAGGAATAATCGTAATGCCTTTGTCCTGAGCATATGCGATGAGCTCGCGCACTTCTTGCTGCGTATAGTATCCGCCATTGGCGTTGGGATGCCCCTCGTTTACGTAACGCCCACCGCTGGCCTTCCAGTCGGCCCAAGCGTAATGCGTACGCCAAGCCGCCCGTTGGGTCAGCTCGGGGTGCTGACGGATCTGCACGCGCCATCCGCCATCGTCCGTCAGGTGCAAATGGAAGTGGTTGAACTTGTAAATCGCCATTAGGTCGATATATTTCTTCAGGAAGGACACCGGGAAGAAATGCCGCGCCACGTCCAAATGCAGACCTCGATAGGCATAGGCGGGCTTGTCTTCAATGATGACACGGGGAATGACGTTATACAAATCTTGGAGATAAGAAAGCTGCAACAGCGTCATAAATCCGCTCAAGACGGTCTGCTCATCGTGAGCAACGAGCTGAATCCCCGTCGAATCTACTTGCAGTCGATACGCCCCCTCCGCCACGGGGTATGCTGCGTGCGCCTTGATAACACGGATACCATCCTGCGGAATCCGCTTAATATTGCGGATACGTAAAACACTAACCGAATCCACGCCGGGCAACTGTGTGAATAAATCTGCCATGGCGGCGAACTCCTCCGAAACGTGCACGTCCACAACCGGGGGGATGATGTACTTACCATCCGCCACGACCAAGTGGTTAGGTTTGGGTATGAGCGGGATTTCGGATTGGGCCAAGATAACGCCAGGCACGAAAAGTAACGTACTGACAATTTGCCAAAGATAGACGAAGTGCAGATGTTTCATAAGACGGCCGGTTTGAGCTGTTACTAACAAAAATAGGCAATATCCGGAGCTAAAGCAACCAACGGCCACCGCCGAAGGTAACCAATATGTAATATTTTCGTCCCGTAACGGGAGGCCCGTCCGTCTCGAACGGGAAAGGGCAAAGACCGGCGGTTTTTTGATATTCGCTCAACAAATCCCCCTCCCTAACTCTCAATATTAATCCCTAACTTTGTAGTATGATTGAACTACCGGTTATTCCCGCCAACCAGATGCAGCGCAAGCCAGACTGGCTTCGTGTCAAATTGCCCGTAGGAAAAGAGTACAGGCACGTCCGCAACCTCGTGGACGAGCATAGGCTCCATACGATTTGCGAAAGCGGCAATTGCCCGAACATGGGCGAATGCTGGGGAGCAGGGACGGCTACGTTCATGATTTTGGGCAACATCTGCACGCGCTCCTGCTCGTTCTGCGCAGTAGCTACCGGGCGGCCACATGCGGTGGACTGGGATGAGCCCGAACGCGTGGCACGGTCCGTGAAGTTGATGGAAGTGAAGCACTGCGTGATTACTTCGGTTGACCGCGATGACTTGAAAGACGGCGGGTCAATCATCTGGGCCGAAACGGTCAATGCCATCCGGCGGGAGAGCCCCGGCACCACGCTCGAGACGCTCATCCCCGACTTTAAAGGGCAGTGGGAAAATCTCGACCGCGTAATCGCCGTGCGACCCGAAGTGGTGTCGCACAACCTCGAAACGGTTCGCCGTCTCACCCGCGAAGTGCGCATTCAGGCCAAGTACGACCGTAGCCTAGAATGCCTGCGGCGGATCTCAGCAGCGGGATTGCGTACGAAATCCGGCATTATGCTGGGTTTTGGAGAAACCGAAGCCGATGTCGTCGAAGCCATGACCGACCTCCGGGCAGTAGGCGTGCACGTCCTCACACTGGGCCAGTACCTGCAGCCTACCAAAGCGCACCACCCCGTAGTGGAGTGGGTAACCCCCCAACAATTCAAGCGCTACCAAGAGATCGGCTTGGAGATGGGCTTTAATTATGTCGAGAGCGGCCCGTTGGTGCGTTCCTCCTACCATGCCGAAAAGCATCTTTTCGACATGCAGCCGTCAGCTGCCGAATCGGCTAGTTAAGTCGGCGAGCCCTATATCGCCCATTTTTCACCCAAGGATTTTAACGTACTGCTTTTGCATTTCGCGGTCATTTTTGTGTAAGTTTGTCGAGCTGGCTAAAAAACGAGCGCGCAGGCATCGCGGCATAGCGGAGCTTAGCCAAGGGGCTGCCGGTATGGCGTACGCCCTTATGCGTCATGGGGTTGTTGGTTACGAATATACTGGTGCTTTGGACGGCCCAAAGCCATGGTAATGAAGCGTAGCTGACGTGAAAGGCACTTAACTTAACCTAACTATACAATGTCACGAAAACGCATTCTCATTACGGGCGCCGCCGGATTTTTGGGATCCCATCTCTGCGACCGGTTCATCAAGGAAGATTACCACGTCATCGGTATGGATAACCTGATCACGGGCGACCTTCGCAATATCGAGCATCTTTTCCAGCTAGAGAACTTCGAGTTCTACCGCCACGATGTCTCCACTTTCGTATTCGTGCCTGGCAAGCTGGACTACATCCTGCACTTCGCGTCACCCGCCAGCCCTATCGATTACCTCAAAATTCCGATACAAACCCTCAAGGTAGGCTCCTTAGGCACGCACAACCTGTTAGGCTTGGCGCGGGCCAAAGGATCGCGCATCCTTGTGGCCTCCACCTCCGAAGTATACGGTGACCCGACCGTGAGCCCACAGCCCGAAGAGTATTGGGGCAACGTCAATCCCGTGGGGCCTCGCGGCGTATATGATGAGGCAAAGCGCTTTCAGGAGGCCATGACCATGGCCTACCATACGTTCCATGGCTTGGAGACACGCATCGTGCGTATCTTCAATACCTATGGACCGCGCATGCGACTGAACGACGGGCGCGTGTTGCCGGCGTTCGTCGGGCAAGCCCTGCGTGGCGAGGACCTGACCGTGTTTGGCGATGGGTCGCAAACGCGTTCATTCTGTTATGTCGACGATCAGGTGGAAGGCATCTACAGGCTCTTGCACAGCGATTACTCCCTACCGGTAAACATCGGCAACCCCGACGAGATCACCATTAAGCAATTTGGCGAGGAAATCATCAAGTTAACGGGCACGAGCCAAAAGTTGGTGTACAAACAACTGCCCGTGGACGACCCTAAGCAGCGGCGTCCGGACATCAGCAAAGCGAGAGAACTGCTCGGGTGGGAGCCCAAAGTGGGACGCGAAGAAGGCCTGCGTATCACTTACGAATATTTCAAATCCCTCCCTATGCACGAGATAGAACATAAAGATTTCACTTACTACAACAAGAAATAATGAGCAAAATACTCGTGACCGGCGGAACCGGCTACATCGGGTCACACACCGTCGTCGAATTACAGGAGGCAGGTTACACCCCTGTGATCGTCGACAACCTCTCCAACTCGACCGCAGGCGTATTGAAGCAAATAACCAAAATCACGGGTATCGAACCCGAATTCCATCAGTTTGACCTGGCGGACGAGCGCCTCGTCCATGAATTCGTGGACCAGCAGCCGGACATTTCGGGAGTCATCCACTTTGCGGCTTACAAAGCGGTGGGCGAATCCGTCGCGCAGCCTCTAAAATATTACCACAACAACTTTTACTCGCTTATCAACCTGCTCAATGCCTACACAGGGCGCCCGGTGAATTTCGTATTTTCGTCTAGCTGCACGGTTTACGGACAGCCCGATGTATTGCCCGTGACCGAATCGGCCCCCGTAAAACGCGCCGAATCGCCCTACGGCAACACTAAGCAGATTGCCGAGGAAATCCTAGCCGAAACGGCCGGCGCATACCCCAATTTCAACATCATCTCCCTCCGCTATTTTAATCCCGTGGGCGCTCATGCCACGGCACTAATCGGCGAGTTGCCCATCGGCGTGCCCCAAAACCTGGTGCCGTTCATTACCCAGTCGGCCATCGGTAAGCGGGGGCCCATCACCGTGTATGGCAACGACTACGACACGCCCGATGGATCGGCAATACGCGACTACATACACGTGGTCGACTTAGCCAAAGCGCATGTGGCAGCCATCAAACTACTCGAAAAGGGTAATCCGGCAGGGAATTACGACGTATTTAACATAGGCACGGGCAAAGGAAACTCGGTACTCGAAGTCATTCATGCATTCGAAGAAGCGACGGGCGTCAAGCTCACGTACCAAATCGGCGAACGTAGGCCTGGGGACGTCGAAAAAGTCTGGGGAGACGTATCAAAGTCGACGGCGCAACTGGGCTGGAAGGCCGAGCGCGGTATCCAGGAAATGATGCGCTCCGCTTGGCAATGGGAGCAATACCTGAAGGAAAATCCGTTAGTGTCTTCTTAACGCATGTCACTCAACAAGGATCCCGAACTCAAAAAGGCCGTGCTTTCCCTTTCACAAGCCGAGAAGGACAAGTTGTTGGTCCGCTTGGTGGGCAAGGACCAGATGCTGATGAAACAGCTCAGATTCAAGCTACTGGAGGACGAGTTTGACCTGGAAGAGCGGATCCTAGCCGTACAAGGCCAGCTGGAACAATTTTTCGATCGGCTGCGCGGTTATATCCGCCCGACCAACGAACACCGCAATGCGCACTTGCTGCTGGGTGAGCTGCGATATGCCAGCGGGATCATCAATGAGCACGTGACCGTTACGAAAGACAAAATGAGTGACATCCAGCTTCGGCTGTTTTTGGTATCGCGAAGCTTTTCGCACTTTGGCACGTTGTTCGAGCAGCACCGGTACGGCCAAAACCGCAAGCTGCTCGAATACCAATCGCGACGGCTGAAGTACATCTTGGGCAAATACGACAAATTGCATGAAGACCTGCAATTCGAATTCCGGGAGACCATCAACACAGCGTTGGCCATCGCCTACCAATCGGGCATGGCACCTTACATGCAGGCCCTGGGCCTGCCCAGAGAAGTAGATTAGAAAATGAAAAAGATCATCATTACCGGCGGTGCGGGATTTATTGGCTCGCACGTCGTCCGGCGCTTCGTAAACACCTATCCCGACTACCGCATTATCAATTTAGACAAGCTGACCTATGCGGGCAACCTGGCGAACCTCAAGGACATCGAAGACAAGCCCAATTATCAATTCGTCAAAGGCGACATCACGGATGCCGCCTTCATCAACGCATTGTTTGAGACCGAGCAACCGGATGCTGTCATTCACCTGGCTGCCGAATCCCATGTCGACCGATCGATCAGCAACCCTACCGAGTTTGTCATGACGAACGTGGTCGGGACGGTCAATCTGCTTAACGCCGCGCGTGAATATTGGGCGGGGCACTACGCGGCAAAACGATTCTACCACGTATCCACGGATGAGGTGTACGGAGCGCTGGGCGAGACTGGCCTGTTTACCGAAGAAACCTGCTACGACCCCCACTCGCCCTACTCGGCGTCCAAAGCGTCGTCAGACCATTTTGTACGTGCCTACCACGATACCTACGGCATAGACGTAGTCCTCTCTAACTGCTCCAACAACTACGGCTCGCACCATTTTCCAGAGAAACTTATACCGCTGGCCATCAACAACATAAAACATAACAAACCCATCCCCATTTATGGCAAGGGAGATAACGTGCGGGACTGGCTTTGGGTAGAGGACCATGCGCGGGCCATCGACTTGATTTTCCACCGCGCGGCCAGTGGCGAAACCTACAATGTGGGGGGCCACAACGAGTGGAAGAATATTGACCTAATTCGGCTGCTGTGCGGAATTATGGACCGGAAGCTGGGCCGGAAGGCAGGCGAATCCGAAAAATTAATCACTTTCGTGACCGACCGCGCTGGGCACGACCTCCGCTACGCCATCGATGCTACGAAATTGAAAAATGATCTAGGGTGGGAACCAAGCCTACAATTTGAGGAAGGATTGGAAAAAACCGTGGATTGGTACCTCAATAATCAGGATTGGCTTGCGAACGTCACCTCGGGCCAATACCAACAGTATTACGACGAGCAATACGGACACGATCGATAAAACACCGTGCGCGCCATGCGTCAGTATGTTCATGCACCGTAGCGGTTTAATTGAAAGTGGGGATGGCTCAACCTCGGCCATCCCACACAAACCTAAAAACCTATTAATCAACCGATCACTACTTTTTTTTACGTTATCTCCAAGGCGACGGCACCTTGCGGCCTCAAAGTTACGGATTCAGTCGTTATCCGAAAAGAAGCCTTTTTTCCCGTTCCCCATTCTATACAGTGATCGGCCCTTTTAATCCATACACACGAGAAATGTCTCGTTTGCGAACGGGTGGCATACGGCTACTTTTGGGAGCTTGGCGCATTTGTTGGCGTATTTCCAATATTGTAGTGTAGCGAATTGATGATGCATATCGTTAAACTGCTAAATCAAATCCTTGCTGAACGAAGAAAAGACGGATCCGACATGACACATAATTTCAAGGGAAAAACAATCGTATTAGGCGCACCTACAGACTTTAATTTTTCAGAAATCATCGAGCAGGAATTACGGCACATGGGCTTCGACGTAGTAAGTATCTCCTACAGCCGGGCAGGCTTCAAATATAAAAACATCTTCCAGCGGCTAGAGAGCTTCTTCCATAAAAACTTTCTGGGCCAGCGCGACTATAAGCAACGGCTGTGTACCAAGCATGTCGAAGAGATAACGATGAAGCGTTTGGAAGAAGTCACTTATGCGGACTATGCCCTGTTAATCCGGCCTGACCAATATAGCGAAGAAGTAGTCAACAAAATTAAGCGGATCGCTTATCATGTGTGTGCATATCAATGGGACGGCCTTGGGCGTTTTCCGGCCGTAAAAAAATATATCACTTGGTTTGATCACTTCTTTGTTTTCGATCCGAGCGATGTTTCAGCCCAGTCCAACCTCCGCCCGATTACCAACTTTTACACGGAATCGGTCAAGCCCTATTACGACACGGAAAGCCGTTCGGATGCTTATTATTTAGGCACTTACATCCGCGACCGTGCCGCGGAGGTGGAGGATATCCTCACTACGCTACAATCCCTAGGCTTGCATGTCAAGCACCATATCTGCTACCGCGGGTCTGACTCCCGCAAGTTCAAACATCTCGACACCACGCGCGACTTGCTTACCTATGCGCAAAACCTGCATTTAGCGTACAACACCAAGCTACTCATCGACGTGTCCAACCACGTGCACAAAGGCCTGTCTTTTCGAACCTTCGAGGCACTTGGCTTCGGAAAAAAACTCATTACGACTAATCGCGATGTGTGCCAATACGATTTCTATCATCCCAATAATATATTCATATGGGGCGGCCACGACCAGTCTGACTTGGAGGCTTTTTTGAATGTACCCTATATCCCTGTCGCCCAAGAAATTCGCGAAAAATACAGCTTCTCCAACTGGATAAGTTACGTGTTCAGCGACAAGGAATGTCAGGCCATCGAATTGCCGATACCGGAAATGTCTCCCCAACTGGCTTAACCGATTTGGGTGCAACCACACGGAAAGCCGGCCTGACCCTTACACCTGATGGCAGCCAACAAACAGAAACACATCCTTGTAGGGACGCATCACCTCGAGCAGGTCGGCGGATCGGAGCTGTACACGGTAGATTTGCTCAAAGCGCTGCAGCGACGTGGCAACGTCACAGTCGAGTATTTTGCTTTCAAACGCGGGAAACTAGCCCGACATATCGAAGAATCGCTCGGTATCCGTTACAAGTCCCGAAGCCACTACGACCTCATCCTCGCATCCCACAATGTTGTCGTGGATGCGTTGCGCAAATACGGACAGATCATACAGATCTGCCACGGTACCTTCCCTCCACTTGAGCAACCTTCGCCGTACGCAGACTTCCATGTGGGAATCAGCGAGGAAGTGTGCCGGCACTTAGAACGCCGCGGATATTCCAGCCGACTGGTGTTAAACGGCTTGGACCTCCAGCAGAAAAAACCGATGCGCCCGTTAAACCCGACGCTTGGCGTGGTGCTTTCCCTTTGCCAAAGCGAGCAGGCCAACGACCTGCTCTGCCGCGTATGCGAACGGGCGGGCGTGGCGCTCATCCGCCACAACAAGCACAAAAACCCAACGTTAGACATCGAATGCGAGATCAACCAAGCCGACATGGTCGTCGGCATCGGGCGATCAGTGTACGATGCCATGGCCTGCGGCCGCCCCTGCATTGTTTTCGACTGGCGCGACTACAACGGACGTAAAGGCGATGGATATCTCCATCCACACGCGTTCGACGGGTACGTGCGCACCAATTGCTCGGGTCGCGCCCGCCACGTGGAATTCGACGAGGACCTGCTATTGGCGGAATTTGCGAAATACAATGCAGCGGATGGACCCAAACTGCGCCAAATAGCCGAAGCCCGGCTAAACGCGGAGATCATATGCGACGAACTCTTACACATGCCTCGCTATATCGGCCTGAGAGCGCGATATCGAAAAAATATTCGCGTGTTACGGCATCGCTTACGTCGCCTTAAACGGTCGGCCAAACGGCGGCTGGCCGAGCTATAGCCTCTTGATCGTCTTGCGCGAAGAGAAGCGAGGGTTATCAAACAATAAAGCCCGGCGTAGAGCCAGGCTTTGTATTGAATAACCTTCGGCAATCCCACGGGGTTACTCCATCATGGTGATCTTGATCGTATTGGTTTTACCTTTCAAGTGGAGTGGTGTGGAAGCGGTGTTGATGACTACCTCGCCTGGACTTACCAACTGCTTTTCGCGCAGTACACGGTTAACGTCGTTGATGCTGCCGTCTGTACTCTCAAATTTGTCATAGAAGAATGTCTTGACCCCCCACAACAGGCTCAGCGTGTTAAGCAAACGCCTGTTGCCCGTAAAGATATAGATATCAGCATCGGGACGGTAGCTGGATATCTCGAACGCCGTATATCCCGAGGAGGTCATCGCCACGATTGCGGAGGCCTTAGCTTTATCCGCCAAGTAGATCGAAGAGCTACATATGGCGTCAGGAATCATCGACTCTTCGACGTATTCCGCTTTCTTGGCGATGTAGTAAGGATAGGACGTCCGCTCCACGTGCACGATAATCTTGCTCATCGTTTCGATAACGATCTCGGGGAATTCTCCCACTGAAGTTTCGCCACTGAGCATCACCGCGTCAGCTCCGTCTAACACGGAGTTAGCCACGTCGTTGACTTCAGCGCGCGTAGGGCGCGGAGTCGTAATCATGCTTTCCAACATTTGGGTAGCAATGATAACGGGCTTTGCCGCATTGCGGCACTTCTTCACGATCATCTTTTGCAATACCGGAACGTCTTCCATAGGCATTTCAACGCCCAGGTCGCCCCGGGCTACCATGATGCCGTCCGTAGCGGCGATAATCGCATCGATATTGTCGATCGCCTCGGGCTTCTCGATCTTGGCAATCACCCGCGCATCCTTGCCTTTTGACTTGATAATCTCTTTGAGCCGGATGATGTCTTCTGCCTTGCGCACGAAGGACATGCCGATCCACTCGATGTCGTGTTCCAGTACAAATTCGAGGTTGACCAAATCCTCTTCCGTCAAACTGGGGATAGAGACATTGGTATTCGGCAAGTTAACGCCTTTTCTCGATGTCAGCACGCCGCCGTGCACCACTTCGCAGGTTACGGTATCCAGTCGATTGGTAGCCAACACCTTGAGTTGGATTTTCCCATCGTCCAACAGGATGATCTCATCTTCGCCCACGTCTTGGGGGAACGTCTCATACGTAATATAAATCCGCTTTTCGTCGCCGATCAGCTCCTTGGTGGTAATTTCCACCTGGCTCCCGTTCAAGAGTACCGCCCCTCCTTCCTTCATCTTGCCGATACGGATTTTCGGGCCTTGGAGGTCGGCTAGCATGCCCACGTTAATATTGTACTCCTTGTTGATTTCCTTGATGGTATTGATCACCTTCAGGTGGTCCTCGTGGCTCCCATGCGAAAAGTTAAGGCGACATACGTCGACGCCTTTCTCGATCATGCTTGCCAATATTTCCTTCTTTGCCGAAGCCGGGCCCAAGGTGGCTACGATTTTGGTTCGCTTCTGGACTTTTTCCATGTATTTGTAGATTATCTGTTAATGTCGTATTCGCTAAGTGCCTATTGGCGTCCTGCCCTATCCCGGGCTGGCCGCAAAGATAGGTGTACTTTCTACACAAGACGATTTTTTGTGTCAAAAAATTAGATTTTCCTTTGATTTCAGCTTTTCGGGTGAGATTTCTCCGGCCACCAACACGTCGGCAATCGCATTGATCTGCTCGTCCAGCGCTTGCAGGTCGTCGTCGTCGATGAAGTTTTTGATTATGAGGAAGAAATCTGTCTGGCGCATCTCCGGGATAAGCCAGCCTCCTTCGTATCCCCGATTGGCAATCAGGTAAAACTCGGTTTCGGACTCCTCGCTCAAGTAAGCGTATTTACTGAAGTAAGACGGCGCCTCAGCATGGACGGCCCACACCTCGTGGTCGGCCGTTTTACCCAATCTCAAACCCGTATTCTTGTTAATAAAATGGCAAAGGCGATAGTCTTTCAAAGGGCTCGATATCGCCATCAGCACGAAGTCTAAATCTAATTCGTATTTTAAGATGAACTTGTTCAAAAAAACGAGGTCAAAATTTGTCTACCACAAACTTAACCATTTTTTCTCACACGTAGCCGTGGCTGATCCTTTCAGCAGACCTATTTATTCAACGTTTTCCCTTCCGTATCCATATCCACCAGAACGACGTGGACGGCGGATTTTATTGGCTGGCGAACACAAGTCGGTTGGCCTTATCGAGCTCCGCAACAGAGACACTATGTGGTTTGCCGGGGTAGATATCGACCGTCACGGATGCTCCTAATTCCGCCAAAATGGATTCGCTTTCGCGAATGCGGAGCAAGGGCACATGTGGATCGTCATCACCCGCGCTGATTAGTACGGGCGTGGCACCAAAGCTGCCTTGGTAGAGGCTCCGATCAAGCGTTTCGCCTATCAGCCCGCCGGTAAAGGCAACAATGCCTCCGTAGTGCTGAGCATGCCGCGTGGCGTATTCCAACGCCAAGCAAGCGCCCTGCGAAAATCCCACGAAATATATCCGTTCGTATGCGATTTCCATCGCTACAGCCTCCTTTACGGCTTGGCCGACTAACGCGATGGCCGACTCCAGCGCCGGTTGGTTTTGTGCGATAGGTGCCATAAAGCTATACGGGTACCAACTGTTATTCGTAGCCTGTGGAGCCAGCAGGAGGGCGTCGCTGCCAACAGCAAGGTGCTGCTTCAATGAGAGTATGTTCGCCGCCGTGCTGCCGCGCCCGTGCAGCATGATGACTGCTTTCGACGCACGCTCCGTGGATGCCGTTCTCCGCTCGATTTGTACACTGTGGGTATACGCCATTTCTTCTTTAGACCAATGGGGGCAACACGCGCTCGATTTGTTCGCGGCTGGCCTCGTATTGCGAGGGCAGCTTCAGGCCGCTTCCCAGTTCCTCGACTGACTCGTCAGCGGTAAACCCGGGATTGTCCGTTGCGATTTCGAAAAGCACGCCGCCTGGCTCCCGGAAATAAAGCGAGTAGAAATAATCCCGGTCGATCTTTTCTGTAATGTCCAGTCCTCTCGACACGATTTGTGCCCTGAAATACATCAACGATGCCTCGTCCTTGACGCGAAAAGCGACATGGTGTACGGATCCGCCGGCCACATGGCCGCGCTCCTCGCCGAGGGCTTCCACCAGATCAATAATAGCCGCATGTTCCACCGCATCCGTCACGAAACGATAGCGATTGACGTGCTCCTCAGCTAACGTGTAGCCAAAAACCTCCGTCAAGATCGCCGCCGTAGCATCCTTACTTTTGGTCGTAATCGTCACGTGGTGAAAGCCGCGAATGGCGTAATCTGCCGATATTTCCGGGGTCGTCCACGGCCGGCGCTGATCAGCTTCCTTAGGAACCGTCAGTTCGATTTTCAAGCCGTCGCGGTCTAGGAAAGTGAGGTATTGCTCCCCGAATTTCTCGGCGGGCTTATTGTAGATCACGTTGTTCGCCTCCAGCCGGCGCAACCAGAAGTCAAGGCTGCCCGCCGGTACCGCGTAGCCTACCTCCGTGACTTGTCCTCTACCCCGCTTGCCCAGCCGTACGCCGTCGCCCCAAGGGAAAAAGGTCATAATCGTACCCGGGGTCCCCACCTCGTCTCCAAAATACAAGTGATACGTCTGCGGGTCGTCGAAATTGACCGTCTTTTTGACGAGGCGTTGGCCTAATACGCGGGTATAGAAGTCGTAGTTTTTGGCCACGTTCCCCGCAATAGCGGTAACGTGGTGAATGCCCAAGATTTTGTTGTCCATGATATATTCCTTTCCGTATGCCAACAAAGGTAGGAAGACATAGTTTGCCACACAATGACCTAGGTTAAGAAAGAGCTGGCCCTGCTTCCGTGCTTGCCACCTATGCACAAAAAAAAACCCGACTCCATTCGATGGGATCGGGTTTGTTATAAGTACGTCCGTAGACACGTAGTCTAAGCCAAAAGCCGAACGGGCTCTTCGAGCAGGCTCTTGAGCGTTTGCAGGAAGGCGGCTCCCGCAGCACCGTCTACCGAACGGTGGTCGCAGCTCAAGGTCAGTTTCATGACATTGCCTGGCACCACGGTGCCGTTTTTGACCACGGGAACTTGCTGTATCCCCCCAACCGCCAAAATACAGGAATCCGGCGAGTTGATGATGGCCGTAAACTGGTCAATGCCGAACATTCCCAAGTTCGAAACCGTGAAGGTAGAACCTTCCCAGTCCGCAGGCTGGAGTTTCTTGTTCTTTGCGCGCTGCGCAAAATCCTTTACCTCCGCGGATATATGCGACAGGCTTTTGCCATCGGCAAAACGTACCACGGGCACCAACAGTCCATCCTCGACAGCTACCGCTACCCCGATATTCACGTGCTCATTGTACCGGATTTTATCGCCTTGCCATGAAGAGTTTACGGCAGGGTGCTTTTTGAGCGCCACCGCAGCGGCCTTGATCACGAGGTCGTTAAACGACACCTTGACGGGGGCCACTTCGTTGATCTTGGCACGCGCCTCAATGGCGCTATCCATATCGACTTTGACGGTCAAATAGAAATGCGGTGCCGTGAACAGGCTTTCGGACAACCGGCGGGCAATGGTCTTTCGCATTTGCGAAACCGGTTTCTCCGTATAACGTTCTTCGCCCACAAACTGAGGAATAACGACGGTTTCCTGCGCGGGAGCCTGAGCTTGCGAAGTTGCCGTGTCCGGTGCCGCGGCGGCGGGCGTGTAGGACTCGACGTCTTTCTTCACGATACGGCCTCCGTCGGCCGAGCCTTTTACGTCGCGAAGGTCGATCCCTTTTTCCTTGGCGATACGGCGCGCCAGCGGTGAAGCTTTCACTCGTGAGTCATCAGACTCGGCAGGTGCAGCCTCCTTTGCCTTGGCGGCCGTCTCCGTTTTTTCGGGAGCTGGCGCCGAGGGTTTATTTTCTTCCTTAGCCGCACTTTTCTTAGATTTCTGTTTCAGCAAGGGCGTCACGTCGGTGCCCTCCTTGCCCACGATGGCAATAATGTCGTTCACTTTAGCGGCCTGCCCCTTTTCCACACCGATGTGTAGCAAGGTGCCATCGGCATACGCTGTCACCTCCATTGTGGCTTTGTCGGTTTCGACGTCAGCAATGGCATCGTCGCTCTTTATGATGTCACCGACTTTGAAATGCCACTCGGCAATCACGCCTTCGGTCATAGTATCGCTCAGCAAAGGCATGGTGATGACCGTAGCTCCTAAGGACTCCGGGGTGACTTCTTCCTCGTTATCCTCCGTTTCGGTGTCGCTAGGGGCGCTTGCATCCGATTCCTGGCCGGATACCTCCTCTCCAGTACCGGAAGCTTCGGCATCAAGTAGGCTCTGGTAGTCTTCGCCTTCCTCGCCCAACACGGCTATAACCGCATTGATGGGGACTGCTTCGCCCTCGCCAGGTCCGATATAGAGCAATGTTCCTTCCTGATAGGACTCGAAATCCATCGTGGCCTTGTCGGTCTCTACCTCCGCGATCAAGTCGCCTGAACTTACTTTATCTCCTACTTTTTTGTGCCACTTAGCGATTACCCCTTCGGTCATGGTATCGCTCATCTTCGGCATTCTTACTACTTCAGCCATTATCGTATCGTTATCTTTCGTTAACTATATCCAAATACCTCAACCGCTACCTTAATCCATTACAAACGGGTAGTCTTCCTGGACGTAAACATCCTCATACAGTTCGTGTACTTCAGGATAAGGCGACTCCTCGGCAAATTTCACGGACTCGTCAACGATCCGCTTCACTTCGTCGCCGACTTCCTCAAACCATTTCTCGTCTGCATATTTCTTTTCGATGATCGTGGCCTTGGTCGTGATGAGCGGGTCGCGTCCTTTGTATTCTTCAAGCTCAGCCTTTGTGCGGTATTTGGCTGGGTCGGACATCGAATGGCCTTTGTATCGGTAAGTACGCATCTCGAGGAAGGTGGGGCCTTCGCCGTTTCGCGCCCGTTGTACGGCCTCGTCCATCGCGTTGTGTACCGCCACCACGTCCATGCCGTCGACTGGAGCGCTCGGCATGTCAAACCCTAGTGCCATCTTGTATATTTCGGTCATGTTCGTGGTGCGGGCCACCGAGGTTCCCATGGCATACCCGTTGTTTTCGCACACGAAGATCACAGGCAGCTTCCAAAGCATCGCCATGTTGAGGGTCTCGCTAAACGCACCCTGGCGGACAGCTCCATCACCCATATAACACACGTTCACATTGTCCGTACCGTTATATTTCTCGGCAAAAGCAATGCCGGCACCCAGCGGGATTTGCCCGCCTACGATACCGTGGCCTCCCATGAACTTATGCTCCTTGCTGAAAAAGTGCATCGAGCCACCCTTTCCTTTCGAACATCCGGTCACTTTACCAAACATTTCGGCCATCGCCTCGTTCGGGCTCATGCCTTTCGCAATCGCATGGGCGTGGTCGCGGTAGGCGGTAATCATCGAGTCCTCGGGGCGCAGTACGGACATTGCCCCAGCAACTACGGCCTCCTGGCCAATGTATAAATGGCAAAATCCCCGGATTTTCTGCTGGCCGTACAATTGCCCGGCCTTCTCTTCAAACTTACGCATGAGTAGCATGGATCTATACCACTCCAAATAGGTTTCTTTCGTTATGGGTGTCGCGCTCATTTTCTTCTGTGGATTAAACTTTTTCGGAAGGCAAAGCTAATCAATTGTGACGAATAAAGATAGACTAGCCCGAAATTATTCGCCGTTTGACATAGCTCTGATGATATAACGTGTGTGCACGCTTGGCAGTAAGCCCGGCAGAGCACATCGCTTCGCTAGCCGGCGTGCCCCCCACAATAGCGCGAAAAAAAGCCACGGGTGATGGAGCTATCCGCCAGCTGGCGCTCCTATTGGCGAATGACAGGTTTGACGGAGTACCCTGCCCGCCGCATCAAGTTGACCACGCCCGCCTCGCCGGGCAGGTGCGCCGCCCCTATGGCAAAAAAGGTTGGTTTCTCCTGCATGGCGCCCTCCATAATGGGAATCCACTCGGCATTGCGATCGCCGAGCAGTACGTCCGAATACGCCTGCAACGATGGATCGGCCTCCGTCAGCACCAACATTTCGCCGATGTCCTCGGCCTGGTAGAGGGATAGCAACTCCCCCATCGCCTGCTTGACACTGTCTTGCTTGAATAACAGTTCTTCGAACTGCCTAGCCTGCACGCTGTAGGGAATCTCGTCGAACACCTGCATTTGCCTTCCAATGGTTTCCAGGCCTTTCACTTGTATTTGCTCGGTATCAATTGCTTCCATCAGGGCCACTTCCACTCCCGTGAGCTCACAATCGAGCACGGAAGGCAGCAGCATAGAGACAAATAGCATGGGCTTTAGGCGCTGCAGCAAGGCGAGTGGCTGGCCCGTAGCTTCTTGGAACGCCTGCGATATCCGTGCAAATTGCTCTTCGGTGTAGAACTGCGAGAGCGTGGTGTCGTTCTTCATCAGCGCATGTTGCAGGAGCTGAGCTTGAAGCTGCGGATCCGAGAAATCGATTTCCAGGTAAACCTGCTCCGCGTGGGAAAGCTTCTCCTGCAAAACACTGTCCACCGAAAAGTCCGATGCGCACAGAATATGGAATGTCCCAAAGAGGTAGGATGGGCGGCTGAGGTTTCTGCCAGACACTTCCCAGAGCAAAGCACGTTCGTCGGTAACCTGCCCTACAGCCGGATGGATGATTAGTAAAAACAAAGCAAGAAACGTAAGAGATAAGTTTAGCATCATATCGGCTCTTTAACTGTTGCTTGTTAATTTAACGCTAGCTCGGCCAGCATATTTCACACGGTACCTTTAACATTTTTTCTCGCCGGGGGGATCAAGAGCTCCGGAGGGTACACGCATAAACTTTTCTCACCGGACCTAAATTTTCGCTCGCTATATAGCGACAAGATGTCGAAAAGTCGACAAAAAACCAACCTACAGCCCCATGGCTTGTAGTCCACCTCAGTGGTTCAGCGATTTCCTTCGTCTCCCGCTCCCATATTGAAATCTGTGCCTGATGATGCCAGCCCGTTCTCTACGCGGCCTCCCCCGATATAGCTGGCGCCTGCGCCAGCTATATCGTTTTCGATGATTTTGCGGGGCTCGCCCTTCGGCTTATCGTTATAAATCCCTACTTTCGATTACCAAACTATCAAAAACCACATGCGCCGTCCACTCATTACCATACTGAATTCCAGCACCTTCGGAAAACATTTCGCCATGCACCTGGAAACACTGGAGGCCTTTGCCGACATCCGCCACCTTACCGTACCGGCAGACATCGACGGGAATGCCTTGGCGGCGAAGCTGAAAGATACCGACGGGATCATTGCTAGCGTCACGCCCAAGATACCGCGAGAGACCCTCGAACAATGCCCAAACCTTATACTCCTGGTACGCCACGGGATCGGCTGCGACAACGTGGACCTGGAGGCGGCTACCGAGCTGGGTATCCTCGTCTCGCGGGTGAAAGGCATAGTCGAGAAGGAAGCCGTAGCCGAATACGCCGTGGCGTTGCTGATGGCCGGCAGCAGGCAGTTGGCACAAGGATCGCGCGCCGTCCGCGCTAGCGCCTGGGATTCCCGTTCGACCATGATCGGGATGGAAATCAAGGGCAAAACAATTGGCATTATCGGACTGGGCAATATCGGCTCGCGGAGTGCGGAAATTCTGTCCAAAGGCTTCGGGGCACATGTCATCGCTTCGGACCCTTATATCCCAAAGCAACGGTTTGCCCAATTTGGCGCCGTAGAAGTGTCCCTGCCCGAATTGATACGGCGTGCAAATGCCATTCTCTTCCACTGCCCGCTCACGGACGAAACCCGACGTATGCTAGGCGCTGAGGAGTTTGCCACTATGCAGCCTGGCGCCGTGCTGGTGAATACCTGCCGCGGCGAATTGGTTGACGAGGATGCGCTGTATGCCGCCTTGCGAAGCGGCTCGTTAGGCGCCTACGCAACCGACGTGGTGGAGGGGGAACCCATCGACGGCGACCATCGGCTGGCACAACTGGACAACGTGCTCATTACCCCCCATCTAGGGGGCTACAGCTGGGAGTCCTTGCGCGGCATGGGACAGACCTGCGTGGACGATTCCGTGGCGGTATTCCAACAAGGCAGCCTGCCCGGTGAAATCGCCAACCCTCAAGTACTGGACAAACCCTATCGCAGATGGCACTAGTGCTCGCCATTGACCTAGGCACGACCAACCTTAAGGTGGGGCTCGTGGACGAGTCCGGAGCACTGCTGCGCCTGCAATCGGCGCCTGTACCCGTATCGACCGGAGGCAATGGCAGTGCCGCCCATGACCCCGACCGGCTGCGGGGATTGATATTGGACCTTTCGAAACAATTGCTTGCCGAAGGCAGGGCCGAAGAGGTGGCCTACGTGGCCTGCTCGACCTATCAGTTTGGATTGATGCTGCTTGACGGGAACCGGACACCGCTAACGGGCATGACCCTGCTCGCCGATATCCGGTCGCAACGCACGTTCGATTCTTTTTCGGCGGCTTTCGAAGACGTGGATATCTACGCGCGCACCGGCTGCCCGATGATGAGCCCCTATGCGTTGGCCCGGCTTTACTACTTTGCCCAAGAAGAGCCCGCCACGTTCCGGCGAACCCAATACCTGACCGATAGCAAGAGTTTTTTATTTGAATGGCTTACGGGCGAATTTGTTACGGATATCAGCACGGCCGCGGCTAGCCAGCTGTATAATATCGCTGCCCAATCCTGGGACGAATCCATACTGGCCCGTCTGGACCTGTCGCCCTCCCAATGCCCTGCGGTGGAGGACGGCGCCACATACTTCGGGACCTTGCGCGAGGCCATCCGCGCCGAATTAGGTCTTTCACGATCCGTACGGGTCCTGTTGGGCGTATACGACGGCGCGGCCTTGGCCGTCGGGCTGGGCGGGTTGCAGCCGGGCGTAGGGGTAATTAATGTGGGCACGTCAGCGATGCTGCGCGTCCCCGGCGCGAAGCCCGCCTTTGACCGTAGCGACAACAAGCGCATCCAGCCGTATCGCGTCACGTCATCCATTTTCCTGAATGGCGGCGCGCTTAACAACGCCGCTCTTCCTGCCAATTGGCTCCTCAATAACTTGTTTGAGGTGGATATTCAGGACGACGCCATGCTTTCCCTCGGCACGGAACCGCCCCTGATCTGCCTTCCGTACCTGACGAGCGAGCGCGATTCGAAAACCGGACCCTTCGCCTCAGGCGTATTCTTCGGCTTGCGCCAATATCACGGAAAAACAGACCTGGCCCGCGCCGTACTGGAGGGGGTCGCGTACTCCATGCGCTATCTGCTGGAGGCGATACAGGAGAACAAGATTCCTGTCCACGAACTGCGGATGGGCGGCGGAGGCACACGCGTGGCGCCTTGGCCTCGGATTTTTGCCAACGTGCTGGGTTTGCCCATCGACATCCCATCAGACGCCCAAATGGGACTGCTGGGGAGCGCGATGCTCGCGCTCGTCGCAGGGAGGCACTATCCCGACATAGCGTCGCTGAGCGGTCAAATCAGCCGCCCCATCCGCAGGATAGAACCCGACCCTCAAGCCATTTCCATACACGATGAGCGTTACGCTTTCTTCAAAAACATTAGGGAAACGCTGGCGCCGCTTTACCGGGCGCATGCGGAGCTGTCCGGATAATATACGGAGGATAGCGCTACGTTACGAGCGTATGCCGGGCATATGCCCGATACAATCACAGCAGAAACACACTGCGCAAACCACGCGAAGCCAAACCATGACCAATGCGACCCGTCGTTAATACGGGAAAAGGAAGGCACGCGGACGCTGGGAAAGCCTCCATACGGTCATCAGTCCCATTGTTCGTGGCTAAGGGTACCTTCCCACGATGGGCATCACCCGGCCGGGACCAAATGATTTGGCACTGACACGCAATGTAGGAGGCGCCTGGAAACGCTTGAATTCAGCCCGCGCCACAAGTGCCAATACACGATCCACCAAGTTTGGCTCGAATCCGATACCCACCAACTGCTCGCGTCCTTTTTCCAGCTCAATATGCTGATAGAGCACGGCATCGAGCAGCTTGTATTCCGGTAGGGAGTCGCTGTCTTTCTGGTCAGGACGAAGTTCGGCGGATGGAGGTTTTTCGATGGTATTAATGGGAATAACCAGCCGGTCGCGGTTAATGTATCGGGCCAGCTCGTATGCCTGGGATTTGTACACGTCGCCAATAACGCTCAGCGCGCCGGCCATGTCGCCATACAGCGTGCCATACCCTACCGCTGCCTCGCTTTTGTTAGAGGTGTTGAGCAGCACGTATCCCAGCTTGTTGGAAATCGCCATTAACAACGTGCCCCGGATGCGGGCCTGTATATTCTCCTCGGTCAGGTCGGGATGGCGCCCGGCAAACGTTGCCACCAAGGTTTGGTCGAATGCCGTAGCCACGTCCTTGATCGGGATGATTTGATGCTGGCAACCCGTCAGTTGTACCAGCTCTAAGGCATCCTCGATGGAATGGTCGCTGGAATACACGGATGGCATTAGCACCGCGAGTACGTTACCGGCACCGAGGGCTTCCACCGCCAGTGCGGCTACGATGGCCGAGTCGAGACCACCCGACAAGCCCAGCACCGCTTTCGAAAAGCCGGATTTTTGGAAGTAGTCGCGAATGCCAAGTATTAGTGCCTGATGGATTAAGCCGATCTCCGAGCGTTCGTAGGCCGGAGTGGCGGGCTGCAGGGGACTAAGTCTCCCCTCCGCCAACTCGTACAACCGCAGGTCTTCGGCAAACCCCGCCATCACGTCCAACAATTGGCCGTCGGGACCGAACACAAGCGAACGGCCGTCAAAGATGATATCGGTATGTGCGCCTACGTGGTTGAGATACATTAGAGGCAGGCCGCTACGCTCGACTTGGGCCCGCAATACCTCTACCCTTCGCTCGAAGTGCTGTGCGTCGAAAGGCGACGCCGCGATGTTGATAATCAGGTCAGGCTGGTCTTGCAGGAGCTGTCCTAGCGGATCCTCGGCATAAAGCTTAGCGCCTGACGCATCCCAAAGATCTTCGCAAATAGTTAGCGCCAAACGCTTTCCGTTAACCTCCACACAAGCAAAGGAACGAGCCGGCTCAAAATAACGGTACTCGTCAAACACGTCGTAGTCGGGCAATAATCCCTTATGTGCGGCCTGTTTTACCTTACCTTCCGCCAACACCAAGCCGGCGTTGAACAATTTTTTGCCGCTACCCGTCGTATTAGGTACCGGCGCACCAATAATGCACGCTATGCCTACACATTGGGCGGCAATTTGTTCAATAGACTGAGCACACCCCGCCAAAAAAGGCGCTGAGCGTAATAAATCCTTAGCCGGATAACCGCCGATCGCCAGCTCGGCAAAGACGATTAGGTCCGCCCCCTTCGCTTTCGCTTCGCGGATGGAGGCGCAAATTTTTTCTGTATTTCCTTCAAAATCGCCGATGCGATAATTGAGTTGGCTTAGGGCAATAACCATCGATCGATTAATTTAAAAAAATATGCCCAGGGTCAAGCCTAGGTAGGAATTTTTGGGCTCGCCTCGCTTCACCGCCCGGGTAAATCCGTTATTGAACGACAGGCCGGTGGCCAGCGTCAAGTTATGGTCCAACTGCCACTCTACACCACCGCCAATGAGCAGGCCCAGACGCAGGAAGTTGGCACCACTGCCCATGGAAGCGCTGCGGCCACCATCCACAGATTCGCGGCCACTTAGCTTGAAGCTAGTAGTGAATCCAAACTGGCCATAGTAGCTACGAAAGTATCGCTGCGTGCTCTTCAGCTTGACCGACAGCGGGATCTCGGCATATTGCAAACGGTATTTTCGGGTGTCGCCCGTGGCGCCTGAACCGCCATTCACCTCCGAATTAAGGGTGTTAATCCATAAACCCGTAGCAAAATAATAGTTCTCTGAAATACCGAAATCAGCAGCCAATCCATATGCAAACCCAAACTTGGACGTGCTCTCATAACCGTCGTCATCACCATACCGCAACCAACTGAGTGAAGGAGACACCGTAATGCCGAGCGAAACAGGTTTGTACTGGTAAGTAGATTCATAGTAGTCCTGCGCACGGACGATGTGCACGCTCGAGATTAGCAGAAATACGATGAGGGGTGCAAGTTTGAGAAAAGTAGCGTTATTCATACAAAACAGAATAAAAACAATTTGGCCGCCAATGTGAGTTTTGGCGGTCAATTCATTAATTTCGTTGCAATCAAGTAATCAAAAATGATGCTCAATTTCTGTCGGCGGCAAATTTATCTCTTTTTTTCCATTATCGCGCTGTTCGGGTGCCAACGCAGCGAGCGCGTAGACGTTAGCCAGATCGACCTCGAAATCAACATTGAGCGCTTCGACCAGGCGCTGGACAGCTTGAACCTGACCAACATCCCAGACAAAAACGAGCGATGGAAACGCCAATACGGGGCATTCTACTACGACTATATGCGTTTTATGCTGGAAGCAGGCGACCCAGACGATACCGCATCGCTCATCGCCGTGCTGAGCGAGGTGATACAGACGCCCGATTATGCTGCACTGAGCCAAGCGGTACAATCTGCCTATCCGACGATGACCGACTACGAAAAGGAACTGACGGACGCCTTTAAGCATATCGTGTACTACTTTCCAGACACAAACGTGCCGCGATTCATTTCGTTTATGTCCGGATTCGGCGTGCAGACCCCCATCGGCGAAGACTACGTCGGCATCGGGCTGGACATGTTTCTCGGCGCGGATTCCGAGTTCTATCCGGCCTTGCGTGGCAGTATCCCCTACTACGTTTCACGCCGTTTCACGCCCGATAACGTCGTGCCGCGCGTGGTGGAAGCTTTTGCCCGCGAAGAGCTCTTTCCGTATACCGATGCCGAATCCCACCTGCTTGACCAGATGGTACACCACGGCAAAATCCTCTATTTCATGGATCGCGTCTTGCCGGGGCTGCCCGACAGCTTGAAGATTGGCTACACAACTGCGCAAATGCAATGGGCACGGAACTACGAACGTGATATTTGGGCTTGGTTTCTCAGCGAGGAGTTGCTCTACGATTACGACTTCCATCGCATCCAAAAGCACTTGGGAGAGGCGCCTTTTACGCCCGAACTTGGCGAAAACAATGAATCGGCTCCCAAACTCGGCGTATTTCTAGGTTGGAATATAGTCCGCCAATACATGGACCGCAATCCCGACGTAACCCTACCCCAACTCATGGCCATGGACAACGGCCAGGCCATCCTGGACGGATCGCGCTACCGCGGGCGGTGACCTGCCTTTTCTTGTCTAATATTAAAAAACTTCAACGCAATGCACATCCGCCCATCCACTTTTTCCTTTTTGAAAGACCTAGCCGAGAACAACGATCGCGATTGGTTCCAACAGCATCGCAATGACTACGAAAACGCCTGGCAAAACATGAAGGACTTCGTACAACAGCTGATTATAGCGCTCGCCGCCACCGACCATTACATCCCGGCGGATATCCCCGTCAACAAATGCCTGTTTCGAATCTACCGCGACACGCGCTTCAGCAAAGACAAGACGCCTTACAAGAACTGGCTGGGGGCGGGCATCTCTACTGCGGGCCGCAACATAGACGGTCCCGAATACTATGTGCACGTCCAGCCCGGAAACAGCTTCTTCGCGAGCGGCTATTGGCGTCCGCAGCGGGAACATTTAGCTGCAATACGCCAAGAAATCGACTATAGCGGTGCAGAACTCACACAGATTTTGACCGACCAGCAATTTTCTCAGCAATGCGGCCTAGATAAATCCGACTCGCTCAGGCGTGCGCCGATGGGATACGATGAGTCACATCCGCATATCGACTTACTGAAGCTTAAGAGCTTCACGGCCTTGACCCCGCTGTCGGAAGCAGAATTGACATCGGCTGGCGCCATCCCCCTGCTCGTAGAACGCGCAGAAGCCATGTATCCTTTCAAGTTGTTTTTGCACCGGGCGCTGGGCGACGAGTGATGCTGCTATGCCGGAAAGCTGATCTTGCCCATGCACACTGCTGGCGAGTGGAATAGCCCTTCGGTGTTGTGCGGATCGCCCGACAAGGTTTCGTTAGCCAATAGGGCAAAAAGCACCGCTTCCTTCGCGTCGGCCGGCAGCCCGAGCGCCTCGAACGGACTGACGGCGGCGTCGCAACGCTCGCGGATCCCTTGCATCAGCACGGGGTTATGCACGCCGCCCCCACTAACATAGACATGGGGATCCTGGGCTTCCAATTGGCGGATAGCACGGGCAATCCCTTCCACCGTGAAGGCATTTAGCGTCGCCATCAGGTCCGCTCCGGCAACCGCGTCGCTTCCGCTCCGTCGTTGCGCCTCCTCAAGATAAGCGCGGTTGAACAGCTCGGGGCCCGTGGTCTTCGGAAACGGCAGATCAAAAAAGACGTGGTCCAGCAGCGCTTCCAGTAACGGCACGTACACCCGACCGCTTGCAGCCATCGCGCCGTCCTCGTCCATTTCCCGACCGTATTCGATTTGCATGATTTCGTTCATCAGGGTGTTGCCCGGCCCAATATCCGTGGCAAAGGCGCCTGCTCCCGCGCCCGGCAGATAGGTAAAATTGGCAATCCCGCCAATGTTCAGCAATACCCGGTCTTCGCCGGGTCGTGCAAAGAGGAGGTAATCGCCATACGCGGCCAAGGGAGCGCCTTCGCCTCCGGCGGCGATGTGTTTTTGGCGGAAGTCCGACAGGGTTATGATCCCCGTCTGGCGGGCCACGTGGTCTCCGTCTCCGAGTTGGAGGGTACTATTCGGCTGGTCCGCATCGTCCGTAAACGAGCGCGGCGCATGGTAAACCGTTTGCCCGTGGCTGGCGATGGCGTCAATTTGGGAAGGGTCCACCTCCCATTTCTCGAAAGTTTGCCGCGCCAGGTTGCCGTGGAGTATGCCAATGGATGCATTAAGTTGGGACAAGCTCTGCTGGTCGACCATACGTTTGGCGAAAACCTCGCGCACCTGCCTGCGAAACGACTCAGCATACGGAACGGTCTCAAAATTTTCCAGCTCCAGCGTGGTCTGCTGTCCGCTTCCACTTATCCGGCAAAGCGCGATGTCGAGACCGTCGAGCGATGTGCCGGACATCAGGCCAACGATGCGACGGCTCGGCCGGCCGGCCATGTGATACAGTGCGGCGATCTGCTTGTTCATAGCATTAAATGTACGGGATATCTTTCACAATTCGGAGACCTTGGCAGCCCCGGAAGCCCCTATATTGGGTGCGGGCCGTGAAGGGACTCGTGCGGCTTGCGCATCCTAAGCGGCACAGGCCAAAACATTTGTAAGAAACCGCAACTTTCGCTACTTTTGGAAAAAAACATCCATGAATTTCCCCGCAACATTAAAGTATTCCAAGGATCACGAATGGGTTCGTGTGGAAGGCGATGAGGCCGTCGTCGGTATTACCGATTTTGCACAGCGTGAGCTGGGTGACATCGTGTTTGTCGACATTGACACCGTCGGTGACGAGGTAGCTGCCCATCAGGTATTTGGCACGATTGAGGCCGTGAAGACCGTTTCGGATTTGTTTATGCCCGTCGCAGGAACGATTCTCGAGGTTAATCCCGAAATCGACGGCTCCCCCGAGTTGGTGAACCAAGACCCCTACGGGGCTGGCTGGATCGTTCGTGTCAAGCTCGACAACGCGGCTGACGTAGATAGCCTGCTGACAGCGGAAGCCTACCAAGAGACCATCGGCTAGCCAAGTCTTTTGCCCACAACGATTTTGGCACTGTAATCGCTCGGAAGGTCAGGACTATGAAGCATTATATTTGGGCTTTCTTGTGGGCGGTTCTAGTTTTGGTGCTGATTTCGATGCCCGGAGACAGTACGCGCGGCGTCCCGAGCTTTGAAGGGATGGACAAGCTGGTGCACACAGGATTTTTCTTTGTGTTTACCGTTTTGCTTTACTATGGATCGATAAAACGCAACAAAACGACTCGTCCCTCATGGGATAGCTCGTTGAAGGTTATCTTCGTGTCTCTCTTTTTTGCTGTACTGACGGAATTTATCCAACTTACGATATTTACCCATCGCACGGCCGAAATTTGGGACCTTTTCGCGGATGCAGTAGGCACGGGCATGGGCGTCTTTGCCTATTTGGTGTTTCACAATAGCAATAACCATGACACATAAACGAATCAGTTGGCTACTGGCCGCGCTCGTCGCCTTCGGGTCCCTGTCGTCGTGCGGGGTCTTCCGCAAGGGCTGCCAATGCCCCCCGGTACATCGACCTGCTAAACGCTAAGGTAAAACGGCCATTTGCACACAGCAAATGGCCGTTTTACCTTTTACGGATATCGAATAATTGGTGTGCTATTGTTGCTTTTCGCCCAGCCAATCGATAATCGCTTGGCTCACGCCGGTGAAGGAGAAACCACCATCGTGGAACAGGTTCTGCATGGTGACCATACGCGTCAGGTCTGAAAAAAGCGTTACCGTGTAATCCGCGCATTGGTCGGCCGTAGCGTTGCCCAGCGGAGACATTTTCTCCGCATAGGAAATAAAATCGCCGAAACCTTTCACGCCGGAACCTGCGGTGGTCTGTGTTGGCGACTGGCTGATGGTATTTATCCGCACCTTTTTCTTGACTCCGTACTGGTAGCCAAAATTTCGGGCGATGCTTTCAAGCAATGCCTTGGCATCGGCCATATCGTTGTAGTCGGGGAATACCCGTTGGGCGGCGATATAAGTCAGCGCCACCACAGATCCCCACTCGTTGATGGCATCCTTCTTCATGGCCGTGGCTAGCACGCGGTGCAAGCTCAGGGCGGAGATGTCCATCGCCTTATGGGTGAAGTCGTAGTTGTTTTCAGTATAGTGCAATCCTTTCCGCACGTTGATGCTCATTCCGATAGAGTGCAAGATGAAGTCTACCCCGCCACCGAAATGCGCAAGCGTTTGGTCAAACAAGTTGTCGATATCCTCCTGCTTGGTCACGTCGGCCGGTATCACCGGCGCATTGTTGCATTGCTCGGCCAATTGGTTAATCGTGCCCATGCGCAACGCCACGGGTGCGTTCGTCAATACGATTTCAGCGCCTTCGCTCACGCAACGCAGTGCAGTTTTCCAAGCGATGGACTTTTCGTCCAATGCGCCAAAGATAATTCCTTTCTTTCCTTTCAACAGGTTGTGGGACATAATCGGGGTGTTTTGTAGTCGGTCTGTCACCGGCAGGGCCGGCAGCGCCGCAATTTGTAATATGTGTTTCGTGTTTGTTATTTACCGCAGCCTTAACGGCCTTTTCAATGCGTGTAAAAGTACTACTTTTTTCAATATCATCGCCTATAGCCGCAATAACTCGGAGGCATGGCGCATGGCCGCATCGCCGGGGTTGGCGCCGCCGAGCATCTGCGCGATCTCCTCTACCCGCGTCCTATCGTCCAGTCGGGTGATCAGGGTTCGGGCCTTATCGTCGCCCGTATCTTTGTAAACCTTAAAGTGCGTATCGCCTTTGGCGGCGATCTGCGGAAGGTGGGTAATGGCAATCACCTGCATATGCTCGGAAAGCGCCTCCATGGTCTCTCCCACATTGAGGGCCACTTCTCCGGATATACCAGTATCGATTTCGTCAAATATAATCGTAGGCAAGGCCGACGAACGCGCTACGATCGACTTAATGGCGAGCATCAGGCGCGACAGTTCTCCTCCCGACGCCACCTTGCTTACCGGCTGGGGGGGCTGTCCCTTGTTAGCGGAAAACAAGAACGCCACCTCATCTGCCCCGCTGGGCCGCAATGCGCCATCGGCCGCTGGCGTAAGCTGGATGGAGAGGGTACTGTCCTTCATGCCCACCGTACGTAGAATGGCCGATACTTGTTGGACAATGTCGGGCACCACGCTTTTTCGGCTTTCGCTAAGCTGGTCAGCGAGAACCCGCGCCTCCTTTTCCAGTACGGCCAGCTGCTTCTCCAATTGCCTGATCTCTTCCTGCCGGGTATCCGACTCCCCTAGCTTTTCGGAGAGCGCGTCGCGCAGGGCAATCAATGCGTCCACGTCGGCTAATCGATGCTTCTGTTGTAGGCCGTACAGTAGACTTAGCCTTTCGTTCACCGCTTCCAAGCGCTCGCCGTCATGCATGACCTCCTGCTCGGCCTGTGCCAAGCCCTCAGCCAGGTCACGCAGTTCGATCGTTGCACTTTCCAAGCGCGTGGCTTGCTCCTCCAATCCAGGAAGATAGCGCGCGGCTAGCTGAAGCTGTTGCAGGCTCGCCCGCAGTAACTGCTCCACATTGCCGTCCTGCTCTTGTAGGATTTGGACCGCGCCGAGGAGGTTACGCTTGATTTCTTCGGCGTGTTCCAGCTGCTTTTGCTCATCTTCTAAAACCTGCTGCTCACCGACTTCCAAGCTCGCTTCTTCCAGCTCGTTAAACAAGAATTGGTGGTAATCGGCTTCGGCATTTGCACGTTCAGCCGCTTCACGCAAGGTCTGTAAACGCGCCTCTACGGCGCGCCAGTCGCGATAGACCGATTCGTAACGCTGTTTGATGGCCCCGTTATTGGCCACGCTGTCTAGCACCAGCAACTGAAACGCTGCGGTATTGATCTGCGAGGTGGCATGTTGGGAATGGATATCAATGAGCTTTTCGCCAAGGGTTTTCAGCACCTGAAGGGTGACTGGGGTGTCGTTGACGAATGCACGCGACTTGCCGTCGATGTTGATTTCCCGGCGGAGGATTGTTTCCGGTTCGTAATCCAAGTCGTACTCGGCGAAGAAGCTTTCTAGATCGTAACCAGAAATGTCAAAATATCCCTCGATGATGCATTTCCGGGCTTGATCAAAGAAAAAGCGGCCTTCGGCGCGCTGCCCCAGAATCAACGACAATCCCCCCATGATTATAGACTTTCCCGCTCCGGTCTCGCCTGTCAGGATATTCAATCCTTTGCCGGGCAGGATATCCGCCGAGTCGATGAGGGCGTAATTATTAATGGACAGCCTATTCAGCATAAATCGTTGGGTTTGTGGCGCGTTAGCGTCCGCGCAAGGACTCGTATTTGACGGTATTGGCTGGGTCGGCCATAGCCAGGATATTGAACGCCGCGGCTTTGTCGGGCGGTGGCATTCCGCTCAACACACCGACGAGCTCATCCGATTTTGCGGTGAAAAACACCTGGTTAAGCATATTGCCTTGGGCCAATCGGTCAACCTCCTGCAGGTGTGGCAACAAATCGAGGATCGCTTTGCGGGCACCGGCCTCATCATCGACCATGCGGTCAAGGCCCTGAAGGTAGAAGGCGTACATGAAGTCACGCAGCGGTTGGTAACGGCGGTCAAGCAGGTTGTTGACTAGCCAAAAACGATTGTTATTGTCCTCCATAGATCGCCAACCGTTAAAACCCGTATTCTGCGCGTTGTTCATCACTGCCTGGGCTTGCCGATAATACGGCGTTCCCGCACTCGGGCTAAAGGTGTCGGCGTCCATCCCCACAATGATGTAGGCATAGTATGCCAATAGGGAAGTCAGGTTGCCCATATATTGTTGGTCCGAGTAGTCCATCATCTGTCCCTCGTCGTAGCTGAAGTCGAAGTTATTGTCGGCCATGCTCAGCACGGGGCTGTTGTATGACGTGTTATACACCGGCCGGGTAGAGATGATTTGGGCCTGCGCCGTGAAATTGGACGAGCCATCCCACGAAGTAACGGTGATAACAAAACTACAATCGATCCGTGCATGGGGCGCGATCGCGCGGTCGCTCCACGCGGTCCGGTTGAGAAAATCCGACATGGCTTTCTCCAACACGTCCAGCACGCGCTTGTTAGTGTTCTGAACCTGTGGCGAGAGAATTTGGACGCGCGCATTCAGGTCTTGCGCCTTGACGCCAGCGACAGCGACGGACATCCAGACAGCGATCGCGAACATAAGCCTATAAAACAGGTATCGAATGGACATGCCCAAAGATAGTCAATAAGCCTCTCGTGTCGAATAAATCAATCAAAAAATTGACGGCGGCCTATTGCCTCTGAAAATGCAGGTCGGCAAAATCCAGATACCGCAGCCAGTCATAGCGCGTCACGTCGTGCTTGCCCGCACGGATGTGGTAACCAATGCCATGCATAAGCGGCATGTGCAAGTCCGGCATCGTTTCGGAGGGCAGTCCCTCCTGTCCATAGAGTTCAAACGCTGGGCTGGCGTGATAAGCCGCTAGATACTCGCCCTTGGGATCAGCCCAAAGGTCCTCAACGGCGCTGGCCACGTAAACCGCCCGCGGCGCCATCAAGGCGATCAGCTGATGTTGGTCAACGGGTCGATGCTCCTCCCGCCCATGATATCGGTCAAAGGCCGGACAAAACCAAGCCGGCTGAATGCTGGCTACCGCGGCCAGTCGCTCACCATACTTACGCCTAGACAATGCCGCACCGCCCTCGCCGGAGTTGTTGGAAATCACAACCTTGAATCGGGGATCCTGCGCGCCCGCCCACAGCGCGGCCTTCCCGTGTCGCGAATGGCCCATGATGGCCACCTGGTCGATATTGACCATGGGCTCGGTAGCCAGGTAATCGACGATACGGCTCGACCCCCACGCCCAGGCACCGATAGCCTGCCAGGTGTCGGGAGCCTCCAGCGACATTCCATATCCCGAAAATAGGGGCATGATGCTGTGGTCCTTCATGCCGGGCACGTCCGGAAAAATATCGTGGTAGCACATCGTCGCGACGGCGTATCCGCGATCAATGATATCCGCAAAAGCCCAACGGCTGGCTTGGTTGCCTCGTTCCCAATCGGGATGGCCTTCCTCACGAACGAGCTTGAATTTCGGCGAATAACGGATGTCGGGCTCCGTCGTGGTGCTGTGGTTGCCTTTATAATTGTAGCCTACGAACACGGGCACCGGCGCTAAGGCCGATTTGGGTACGTAAAGTAGCAAATAGGCCTCATGCTCCTTTTCGCCGTTGCTAAATACGAACTTAACCTGTTTTCCAATAGCTTTCCCATCGAGTGCTTCGGGATTTTCCGCCAGCAATTCGTACCGGACAGGTATAGTTTCCGTCGGGGTAGACCCATACATCTCTCGGGCGAACAAATCGAGCAAGTCTGCGCGGTGCCGTTCCCAGGCCTCCACGATGGTTATCCGTTCACCATTGAATGTAAGGAGCAATTCGGGCAATTCGTAAGGCGGCACAAGGCTTTCGTCATAATTGGTGTCCGTTTGTGCGAGCAACCTGCCTGCAAGCGAACCGCAGGCTACAAAGAGGATGATTAGGAGGTGTCTCATTCCGGATTAACATAAAGTAAAAAACTTCGTTAAAGGATTCGAATATATGCATTTTTCCTTGCAGCACCATTAAAAAATATGATGGGAAAACAAATTTATCCCACTGACTACAAGAAGATTAAAAATAAACATTTAAAAACATCAAACAAAAGACTACTAAAATAATAGGCTTTATATATATTTGTAAACGAACCTTATCCGCTTTCGTTTTATATCGGCCTCCGGCGCACGGATACGACATGGACGCGAGCAGAACGAAGAAGCCTGTGGTGACTAAGGAAACTAAAACATCCTTCGACATGCGCGCTTCGCGATGAGTAGCCTTTTAGATTATTTACCAGAACAACACACCAATCCATGAAACCACAAGCGCAACGACCTGACGTCGAGCCAAAAATCACGCTAGTGGGTGCTGGCCCAGGCGATCCCGATTTAATAAGCGTGAAGGGAATTAGGGTGCTGAAGGAGGCCAATGTGGTTTTATACGACGCACTGGTAGATGAGCAGCTATTGCACTATGCGCCCTCTGAGGCGATTAAGGTGTACGTCGGCAACCCCTCGGGTGACGAGAACTTCTCGCAAGACACGATTAACCGCTTGATGGTTGACTACGCGCTTAACTTTGGGCACGTCGTCCGTTTAAAAGGAGGCGACCTATTCGTGTTCGGGCACGGACACGAGGAACTTGACTTTGCCGCGTCATACAGCATCGAAACCGCCATCGTGCCGGGAATCTCCAGCGCGATCTCCGTTCCTGGCCTCCAAGGCATCCCGGTGACGCACCGGGGTACGAGCGACAGCCTTTGGATTCTATCGGCCATCGGCAGCGACGGCAAACTCTCCATGGAGCTAGGCCACGCCGCACGGAGCCAGGCGACAGTCGTTGTATTGCTGGGTTATCCGCATTTGGCCGCCATCGTCGAGGTCTTCCAGCAGCAAGGCAAAGGCAGCTTGCCCGTGGCGATCATCCAAAATGGCTCGATGCCGCACGAACGGGTGGCCATCGGCCTTGTCAACACCATTGAAGAAGTGGCGCTCGAAAAGGAAATCGACAACACCGGCCCCGTGCTTCTCGTGTTCGGAAAGGCGGTCGCCCTGCATGACGAATTCCAAAAGATTCGCCGTTTTTTTGAGTGCCCTGATTTTCTCTGAGCGCAGTAACGCGAAATTCCTTCCCCAGTAGGTGCAATGAGTTTGGAAAGGTTCCTGCGTCAGGATCTTTTTCTATTTCGCCTTACACCTTGCCAATTGGATTATTCCCGTATTTTTGCCCGTTCAAAACTTTTAAGGATGGGCAAGGACAAACTCAAGAAATTCGCGGAAATCGCCACGTTTTCGAATGTGCTGCAACTAGATGAGGGAAAGGCAATGAAGGGACAGTGGGCGCGGCAGCATTTTGGCAATGACAGGGACGTGGTGCTCGAACTGGCCTGTGGAAAAGGAGAATATACCGTCAATCTCGCCCGCATGTTCCCCGGCCGCAACTTCATCGGCGTGGACTACAAGGGCAACCGCATTTGGCGGGGTGCCAAGACGGCGCTTGAAGAAGGAATCAAAAACGTGGCGTTTCTACGGATACAGATTGAAAATATCCTAGACTATTTCGATACAGGCGAAGTGAGTGAAATCTGGATTACGTTTCCCGACCCGCAACCCGCAAAGCGTCGCATCAAAAAACGCCTGACCCATCCGGTCTTCCTGGCAAAATATCAGCAGATTGTCCGACAAGGAGGGCTGCTCCACCTCAAGACAGACAATGACGGACTGCATGCGTATACGTTGGAAACCCTAACGGACCTGGGCGTGGAACCCGCAGCGCAGACCACGGACCTCTATCGTTCTGACCTGGCCGATGACGTGCTGTCAATCAAGACCTACTACGAGCAGAAATACTTGGCCGTAGAAAAGAACATCAACTACCTCAAATGGAGCCTGCCCGATCAGGCCATCCATCCCTCAGACCCGGAGGCCATTCCGCGTGCTTAAGGATTAACCTGCAGCTTCTTGTCCTTCCGTTTACTAATTTTATCGGCGTTGACCGGCTGAGGCAGCTTCACGTAGTAACCCGTGCCATCATAGGTTCGCTTTCGGGGGTGCTCCATGCACACCTCCGAACAGCACCCGTCCATCTTCCACCCACATTCCTCGCATTGCGTGAAATGCTCGTTGCACTCCGGATTGGCACAATTGATCATTTTATCGGAAGCCACACCACAATTGCGGCAGGTCGCCACTACCGTAGGGTTGACTTTATTCACTTCCACGGCTACCCGGTTGTCAAACACGTAGCACTTCCCATCGAAGTCCTTACCCCCTACTTCCTTGCCGTACTTGATGATGCCGCCATGGAGCTGGTACACCTCCTCAAATCCTTCCTTCAGCAACAACGCCGATGCCTTCTCGCACTTGATGCCGCCGGTGCAATACGTCAATATCTTTTTGTCTTTGTATTTGGCCAGCTCGTTGATTTTGTCGGGAAATTCCCGAAAGTTCTCGATATTCAGGGTTACGGCGTTCTTAAACCGACCCACGGAATGCTCGTAGTTTGAACGCACGTCCAGCACGACCACGTCATCGCGATCCTTCATGGCTAGAAATTCGGCAGGCGCCAAATGCTTCCCAGTCTGTCGGGTGGGATCGATGACCTTCGGATCACGCAAGCCCGAATGCACGATTTCGGGCTTGTACCGGCAATGCATCTTGATAAACGAAGGTTCGTCCACTTCATCGATTTTAAAATCGGTCTTGGCAAAGCGTGGATCGGCATGCACGGCGTCCATGTAGGCGTGGCACGCGTCCACTGTTCCCGAGACCGTACCATTGAGGCCTTCATCGGCCACGATGACACGCCCTACTAGGCCCAGTGATTTACAAAACTCAAGGTGTTCGGCAGCAAACTGTTCTGCATCGTCGATACGGCTGTAGCAATAGTACAGCAGGGTGTGATATTTTTTCATACGCATTGATACCGCTGCAAACGGCGTTTAATGACCTTTGTATTAGCATGCAAAAATAAGGAAACGAGCGCAAAAACCAGCAAGGCCGGAACACAAAGTGCGCCGGCCTTATCAAAACGGTGGGAGATCCGCGATACTACCCTTGCGGTTCGTCTGCGGAGGGGCCGTATATTCCCGGCACGGGAATGTCCAACAGCCGAAGGTAAACGGTCAACTGTCCCCGGTGGTGTACGAGGTGATTATTGATAATAAAACGGATTCCTTCTGCGCGCGACTGTTCGGCGATGACCCAATCCCCGGCTTTCAGCGTCCATTGGCCCTGCCAGTGATCATCAGCAGACGCTTCCATACTTTGCTTGTTTCGCTCGTATCCTTCGTCCAAGGCCTTGATCAGCGCGGCGACATTCGTGGCGGACATGGGCACGTAGTCGGCTTTGAAATCAAATGCATCCTTTGGCAGTGCGTCCGCCACCCAATTATGCAGCTCAACGATATGGGATGCCAAGGCACCCAAGGAATGTGATTTGGGATGCGGTTTAAAGTCCCAATGCGCATCATCCAAACGCTCCAAAACCCGCCGTGTGTTGTCGGTTTCCCGCTTCAACTCGATTAACAAACTGTTTTTTAATGCCATATGATTTTTGTTTTTCGGCGAAGTTACGCAAAACTTCCAAAATCGCCCCCTGCCCTACCCCAGACATCCTCGCCTGCGACTCGTGCAGACGATGGCGTTACGGAGCGCAGAGCATGTTTTGTTTCGATTCTGCTTTCTACTCCACAAAATTTGTGTATTTTCGGGATGGTTTTTGCAGTTGCGAGACTTTCCATGACCTGAAGAAGCTCTCCGCTACCCAACTGTGCTATGCGGGCAAAAACCAAAAAAGAAACAACGTGTATAATTTCCGAATATTAGTCGGGCTTTAGGCTAGAGGCGTCGCATATAATATGGAAAAAAAAATATCGGTCCTATACGTAGACGATGAGCCGAACAACCTGGTGTCATTTAAGGCGACCTTTCGGCTTAAGTACGACGTCCATACGGCCATCAGTGGGGAGGAAGCCATCCGGCTTATCGAGAGAAAGCCGATCGAGATCATCATCACGGACCAGCGGATGCCCGAGATGACAGGGGTGGAATTTCTCGAACGCGTGATCGGCATCAATCCCGAACCCATGCGCATATTGCTGACGGGATATGCCGACATGAATGCGGTAGTGGAGGCGGTCAACAAGGGCAAGATTTACCATTACTTGAGCAAGCCCTGGAGCGAAGAAGAACTGGACGAAACCATCAAACGGGCCTACGAGGTATACGCCGAACGCAAGAAAATAAAGGAATCCCATACGAAATTGGAGATCTCGAACGAGCAGCTTGAGTTTTTGCTCAGGCAGCGCCTGTTGTCCTAAGCTTATTTTCCGGGGAGTACAACGTTAAAGAAGGTACCTTCGCCAGGAGCGGAGTCGACCGTTATTTTTCCGCCTAGCTTGGTCACAATACCTTTGACGTTATACAGTCCGAAGCCCGCCCCCGCCACTTGGTCGCTGGCGCGATAAAACAGGTTGAAAACCTGCCCCACGTCTTTCTCCCCGATTCCGATTCCATTGTCCTTGACCCCAATGGAGATTTGCTGGTCCACCACCGTGGCCGTGAGGCTGACCCGCTTGTCCGGATTATCACGACGCTGGTATTTAAACGCATTGGAAAGCAGGTTCTGGATAATCAATTTCAGCGCTACCTCGTCCGTCCGAAAAGGTTCGCTTTGCTGTACGGATATGTCAAGCTGAATGCCGTTGTTTTCGATGTGGATGCTGTAGAACTCCCTAAAATAATCAAACAGCGCCTGGATGTCCACTTCGCCAATGTTCAGGCCGCCCCGCCGGTGCAGATAGTAGTCATGGAGGTTGTTTATGTAAACAAAGAGCTTAGATATGGAGGTCTGCATGTGGCCCAGCACTTCATGAATGCGTTTGACGTCGTTAAACTTGAGCGAAACGCGCAGTGCGGAATGGATAGCCACGAGCGGGTCGCGCAGGTCGTGGCCCACACTGTACGCAAACTTATCGAGTTCTTCGTATGCGCACTGCAATTCTTCGTTTCGGATGTCTAGAAGGGAAGTGGCCAAGTAAAACTTATTGGCCTCCTCTACCGAGGAAATCAGCTCCTCTTCCACCCAGGGCTTGCGGACAAAACGAAAGATGTGCCCTCGATTCACCGCATCGATAACCGTTTCCATATCGGCATAGGCCGTGAGCAGGATACGTATAGGGCGCGGAAAGTCATTTTTGATGCTGGCGAAGAACTCGACTCCCGTTTCTCCCGGCATGCGCTGGTCGCAGAAAATTACGCGGATGTCGGGGTTTCGGGTTAGGATTTCCCGTGCTTCGTCCGTATTTATTGCCGTATGGATCTTGTATTGGAGGCGAAACGTCGCCTTCATGCTGAGCAAATTATTCAGCTCATCATCCACGTACAATATTTCAGGACTCTCGTTCATCAGGGAGGTAGCGATGCTCAGCAGACGCACGTTAACGGCGTTAAAAATACGCTATTTATTCGTTTTTATATTGTTTGATCGGAATAATTAATGTGAATGTGGTTCCCTCGCCCTCTTCCGAGTGGATTTTAATCTCGCCGTTGTGCTTTTTAATGGTCTTATACACGATTGACATGCCCAACCCCGTCCCCTCGCCCACGTCTTTAGTGGTGAAGAAAGGCTCGAATATGCGCTCCATGACGTCTTTGGGCATACCGACACCATTGTCGGCAATGGCAATGTGTACGTCTTCGCCATGGCGCTCGGTCACGATCGTGAGCAGACCACCACGTTGCTTGCCGAACTTCTCATTAATGGCGTACACGGCGTTAGTAATCAAATTGAGGAACACTTGGTTTAATTTACCTGGATAGCATTCCACACTAGGCACGTCACCCCACCGCGTGTGCACATCGACCGACTCCTTGATGACGCTGTTGAGGATGACGAGCGTCGACTCTAAGCCTTCGTTGATGTCGGCGTATTTCAGCACGTCCTCGTCCACCCTCGAGAAAATGCGCATGCTCTTGACGATCTCCGCCGTACGGCTCGCGCCCTCGTGCATCCCTTTGAGTAGAAACTCGATTTCGGTCCTCAAGTAGTCGACATCGATGGACTCCTTATACTGGGTGAGCCGGACCTTCTTTTCCTCCAACGGGGTGTCCGACAGCCCGATTTTTTCAACTTCGGCAAATGCAGTCCACAGCAGGGCCACGTCACGCTTCAGCGGACCTACATTGGATGTCACGAAGTTAATCGGATTGTTGATCTCGTGGGCTATACCTGCCGTCAATTGGCCCAGGGAAGCCATTTTTTCCGACTCCACGAGCTGCGCCTGCGTTTCCTTCAGGTTGGTCAGTGTCTCCTGCAGCACCCGATTGGAGTCTTGCAATTCGCTGGTCCGCTCCTCGACTTTCTGCTCCAACACGACGTTTTGGTCACGGATTAGCTTTTCGTTTTCCCGCAAGGTGAGTAATACTCGAGCCTGCGAAGCGGCACGTTCTTGCTTCAAAATATTAATACGGTATGCTAACCCGAAGGACAGTAGGGCCATTTGGATGGCGGATGCGCCTTGCACGGCATAGCTCGTAAAATTATTGTAGGATAAGATCCCGTAATCCTTCAGCAGGAACACAATAGATCCGACCAGAAGCACTGACCAACCCAACACAAAGTACTTGGCCGGTCTATACCCCTGCATCATCACCCGGAACGATACGATCAGCACGGTCACCGAACCAATCGTTGTTGCCAGCTGCATAGCCATAAATCCTACCTGCCTGGCACCCACAAGCACCAAGACCAGGCTGACGATGAATAACAGGTTAACGCCTTGGAATAACCGGTAGAAGCGGGGGGCGTATTTTTTGACGCGCAAAAAGGACCGCGCAAGCAGGACGGCCGTTATACCGGATAAACTGCCAAATATGATGGGCGCGACCACCGCAAAACCGGGCCAAGCAGGCCAAACGTATTGGAAGCCATAGCCCTTTATTCCCATCTGCGTGAGGCCCGCAAAGGCGACGTACAGCACGTAATAGATGTACCCCTTCTCGCTCACCGAGAAGTACAGAAAAAGGTTGTACAATACCATGATGCCGACGATACCGATGTAGATACCGCTGACCAGGTAATCTTTGGCGGTGCTTTCCCAAAATGCCCGGGACCGATTCACATAAACCGGTAGGAAAATCTGCTCCGTGCTACGAATGCGCAGGTAATAAGTCTGCGACGATGCGGGTTCGATATCCAGCGCAAACACATGATTGGGCACGTGGTATCGCCGCTCCGAAAAAGGAAGCTGTTCACTCGACCGTTGCGAAACGTATTGTCCATCCGCACCCTGCGTATACAATTCTACATCGTCAAGCAACGGATAGGCGATTTCGAGCAACCAGGTGCTCTGTTGGCTTCTGTTTTCCATGGTAAAGGTGAGCCATACTTCGTCTTTATGTAGGCCCAGGTTAGGGACTTTAGCGGTCAGGGGCACAAATTCATCGGACGCAAACACGTCCGACGGGTTCGAAACTTCGGGCCCTACATACTTTCGAAAGTGGTTACCAATAAGCATTCGCGAGCTGGCATCCTCGATGACAATGTCGGCCTTGCCCTGACTTAGGCAAAGGATTATCAAAAACCAGATGGCAACTATTCGCTTCATATTTTTGCCGGAGTTCACTTCACAGCCGTCGCCATCACCAGGTTCATCGAACATAGGAAATGACCGTTGGTATCCGCCTCTGCCATGGTTTTCGAAAACACATCGAACTCGGCCGTGGTTAGGAAGTCCCTTGCTACCATTTCGTCCAGGATGTGACCGATCCATATGTATCGCTGCGCGTCGTCGAGCGAACGGCCTACCATACAAAAGGTCTCGAGCCTGATATCCGAAAAACCACTCGCCGTCAGGTCATGGGCGAGCCGCTGGGCAGCCCAGCCGTTGTGGACTTTATTGTTGGTCAGGAACCTCGAAATCTTCTGCTCGATCTCGGTGTGTCGGGTATAAAAGATGAGGCTGCTCCACACGGTTTCCACGAGCGCGATGGGTCGCCCCTTCGCCAGCACCCGATACATTTCCTGAAATGCCAAACCCGGCTCGGCAAGATGCTGTACCAGGCGTTCCGCACGCAGGCCCGCCAAGGTTCCATCGGCAAAAGGCAGCTGCGTGGCCTCCCCCTGTTCAAATCGCACGTTCGACACGCCCTCGGCGGATTCGGTGGCCTTGGCTAGTAACGCGGGGTCGTGGTCCATTCCCACTATATGAACGCCTTTGCCCAGCATGCCGGCGAGGTTGATGGCGTCGATACCCGTACCACAGCCTAGGTCAAGAACGGTCCCTTCGGTAATCTTTGCAAACGGGGAATAAGAGTGGGTTTTGAGTTTTTTAAGAAAGTCGCCGGTGCTTTCCAGATAGCCCGCGCTATAATGTTTTTCAGACATATTCGGTTTAAAGGCGTTATGTTTGTCGAAGGCGTGGTTTTTTGTAAAGGTACGATAATTTACAAAATATTGGGGTCGTTCTCGTCTCCTACGGCATTGCTGCCCGGTGCCTTCAGGTTGGCAATTGTGTCGCTGAGGCTCCATCGATCCAAGTGGGGGATGTCGATTTGGTAATGGATTTCAATCTGTTTATTGCGCAGGGTTTCAATACGCTTGGCAGTTGAATTATTCCGAAGTGCCCTAATGGCCTGCTTATTTTCCTCGTCTGCTTCCGTGAGCGTATCGAGGTTCTTCATGATCATCGTGGTAGCTACAAGGTCCAGTTTGGGATAGTAGAACGTGCCCTCGTTACCTACACTGGTTTCGATTCGATACCCTACGCTCTCGGCCAGTTTTACCGTGTAAGGGGCGCAGAGTGCAAATAGGGACGAAATTCCCACCTGGGTCGAAATCGCGGCACCTGCCCGCGTAAGGAAAATACTACCGATACCGTATCCGGCAATTTCGCGTGAATTCCATAGACCGCATCCCTCGCCCGTTCCGGACTGGGCATATTGATATACCAAATCGTACATGGCCGGGTCCATATGTCCTGTGGCCTGCTCTATGGGCAACGGCTCGGAGCCGCCAGCCACGTGGATGCGCACGCCTCCAAACACGCGCCTACCATCAAGGGATTCTACAATCAGGACAAATACGGCAGGATTGTACATCCAGTCGTTCTTGGATGAGGTGACCTTCTTCACGCCGATAGCGGTAAGCACGTGTGCATGCCCTTCTATAAACCGCTCGCAGGTGCTAGGGTCGTCGATTGCCCTGAACGCCCTCAGCCGCACGACGGGATGCCCGTCAACGAAATCTACCGACATAAAACAAATAAATGAGTCTAGGGTTGAGCATATACCTTCGGCCATCCAACCAACGGTGGCCGTCAAATATTTTTGATAAAACACCGCGGGCGACTGCCCCCTTTTTTTAGCCCTTAAAGATGGAAAAAAAACCGGTGCCGGCAAAGCGCGCACCGATTTTTTTGTCGAAGAGCGCCACGCCGCCATCCCATCCAGCGATCAACGATTAGCATTTTGACAGTCGTCTTAACTCGCTCGACCATGCGCCGGGGGAATTGCATGGATTTCACTATTCGCTAGCCGGTCCGCCGAAAAACCGCAAGGCAATCACTCCTCTCCATACACCCCAAATCATTCAATCTACGCATGTTACGACCTCTTAGGAATCAACTCAACACGTATGTTGTAAATTTGTTACAAAACAAATGATGTAATAATCATCCAAAAAATAATACTTTTACCCCAAGCCATTATTTGTTTTTCACACGCTTTTTGTAGAGTGTGAGGACCGAGGGGCTCAACCAAACTAACGAATAACCTCTTTAGTTTTTCTCGGGAAACAGGAACCATCGTTGTTGTAACGCCGCGCGTGAGCGCCGCAACTGATTTTATATGTTCTTTTGATTCGCTTGGCGAGCGAGGCCGTTGCCGAGACATCGCAGGCCGTTGCATGGCCAAGCCAATCATTACATCACCAAAAACCAAACATGAGCACATTAACCAGTCTAACTTAGCTTTATGGAGAACTCTTGTATGAAAAGGCGAACAAAGCCGGTCTCGAACCGTCCAGCCGCAAGGTTGCGAACCACAACCTGCTCGATTCTAGCGGTCTCATTGATGTCAGTCTTCTTTTTTGTAGACCTTCACCCGTACGCGGACGCCGCGGAAGTCCGTTCGGGCCTGCTACAGCAGCGTGTGCAGGGTACGGTGACCGATGAAAATGGCGACCCAGTGGCCGGAGCCACCATATCGATCCAAGGAAGCACGCGGGGTGTCATGACGGACGAAAATGGCCAGTTTGTATTGGAAGACATCAGCCCCAACACGGTCCTGAGCGCGTCCTTCATCGGGATGGTCTCGCAGGAGATTACCTACACCGGGCAACCGTCGGTAAACTTTGTCCTTCGGTACCAGTCGAGCGAGCTGGACGAGGTGACGGTAGTGGCGTTTGGTACGCAGAAAAAGGAAAGTGTTCTGGGATCGATTACCACCGTCAAGCCAGGGGAACTGCGGGTGCCTAGCAGCAACTTGACCACCGCTTTTGCCGGCCGCGTGGCCGGTTTGATTTCCTACCAGCAAAGCGGAGAACCCGGACAAGACAACGCAAGCTTCTTCATCCGGGGCATTACCACATTTGGGGCGGATGCCAAGAAAGACCCCCTGATCCTCATTGACGGTGTGGAATTAGGCCCCGAGGACCTGGCCCGCCTAAACACGGACGATATCGCCAGCTTTTCCATCATGAAGGACGCCACCGCCACGGCCCTCTACGGCGCACGCGGCGCAAACGGGGTAATCTCAGTGACGACCAAAGAAGGTGCGGAAGGTAAGGTGCAGATCAATGTGAGGGCGGAGAATTCGTTCTCCTCGCCCACGCAACGCATCGAAATCGCTGATCCAGTCACCTTCATGCGCATGCACAATGAAGCCATTAAAACGCGGGATCCCTTGGGCATTCCCATCTATTCACAAGAGAAAGTGATTATGACGGAACGCGGCCTCTATCGCGATCTCTTTCCGGCTACGGACTGGTACGACGTCATGTTTAATGATGTAATCTCCAACCAACGCGTCAACCTGAGCCTCAGCGGAGGCGGTAAGGTTGCCCGGTATTATGTGGCTGCCAACGTGACGCAGGACAACGGCAACATGAAGGTCGATAACAGGAACAACTTTAACTCCAACATCAGCCTGACGAAATACTCGGCCCGTTCAAACGTAAACGTAAACGTGACAAATACCACGGAGCTCATCCTCCGGCTGAACGTAACGTTCGACGAATATACGGGACCCATCGACGGCGGTGCCCAGATGTACAACAAGGTGATGCAAGCCAACCCTGTACTCTTTAAGCCTTATTATGAACCCGACGAACAGTTTGCCTACGCCAAGCATATCCTGTTTGGCAACTACGGCAATGCGGGTTACATCAATCCCTACGCGGAGTCGCTAAAGGGCTACCGCGACTACAGTAAAAACCAAGCCCTCACGCAGTTCGAACTGAAACAGGACCTTTCAGACGTGACGCCGGGCCTGAGCGCAAGAGCGCTGTTCAACATGAACCGTTATTCCGAGTACACGGTAGACAGGCAGTACTTCCCCTTTTACTACGACCTGCAGTCGTATAACTTGACGGATCAGTCATATAAACTGCAACGGCTCAACCCGTCCAGCGGCACCGAATATATCAACTACATTCCCGGCCAACGACATATCAACACTGTTTTTTACTTGGAGAGCGCCGCCGATTACAACCGGACGTTTAAAGACGTCCATAACTTAGGCGGCCTGCTGGTGTTTACGATGCGGAGCCAAAAAACGGGTATCGCGGACAACCTCCAACTATCGCTCCCTAGCCGCAACATGGGCGTGTCCGGGCGCGCCACCTATAACTACGACTCGCGCTATTTTGCCGAGTTTAACTTTGGCTATAACTGTTCAGAGCGCTTCTCCGCTAATCACCGGTGGGGTTTCTTTCCCTCCGCAGGTTTTGCGTGGATGGTGTCTAACGAGGCGTTCTTCGAGCCACTGCGGAACGTCTTTTCACAATTGAAGCTGAAGGGTACATACGGTCTGGTGGGTAACGACGGCATCGGAAGCGCCTACGATCGCTTCTACTATTTGTCCGAGGTAAACATGAACGCCGGAAGGTTGGTAAACTGGGGCACCCAACTGAACTACAATCCAATGGGCATCAGTATATCGCGCTATGCGAATGACCGGATCGGGTGGGAAACCGCTTACAAAACCAACATCGGGCTTGAGGCGTCTACCATCGGAGGCCTGTCTACGACGATTGAATACTTCAAAGAACGCCGGGAAAACATCCTCCTCAACCGGGTTATTCCCGCAACGATGGGTATCATCCCCGACGTAAAAGCCAACTTGGGCAAGGCGGAAGGACAGGGCTTCGACATGGAGCTTAACTACCAGAAAATCGTGAACAACGACCTTTGGCTCACCGGACGCGGTACATTCACCTACGCTACAAGCAAAGCTATCGAGTGGGAAGAGCCCGACTACTCGGATACGCCATGGCTGTCAAAAATCGGGAAGCCGCTTGGACAGCAGTGGGGCTTCGTCGCGGAGCGCCTTTTCGTAGATGATGAGGAAGTAGCCAATTCGCCTACCCAATTCGGTTCCTACATGGCCGGCGACATTAAGTACAAGGACATCAACCGCGATGGAAAAATCACCGACCTGGATAAAGTTCCCATCGGCTTCCCCACCACGCCGGAAATCAACTACGGGTTTGGTTTGTCCATGGGCTACAAGGCATTTGACGTATCCTTCTTCTTCCAAGGCTCGGCCCGCCAGTCGTTCTGGGTGGACTTGCAAAACACAACCCCTTTCCTTGACGGCAATACGGGCGATGGGCTAATCGGACACAACGCCGTTATCCGAGCCTTTGCTAACAGCTATTGGTCGGAGGAAAACCGGGATGTGTATGCCATGTGGCCACGCCTCGCCAACTATGCAGTCGATAATAACAGGAAACTAAGCACCTGGTTCATGCAAGACGCCACCTTTTTGCGCCTGAAATCCGCTGAGATAGGCTATACGCTGCCCCAGGCGCTGACCAACCGGTTCTTCGTGCAGAATCTCCGGATTTATGCTAGCGGCACCAACCTGTTGACCTGGAGCGGATTCAAATTATGGGATCCGGAAATGGCTGGAAACGGATTGGGATATCCCGTACAACGTGTTATCAACCTAGGATTGACGGTAAACTTATAACAAGCATGAAACGTAACATGAAATCAGCGATAAAAAAATACATATACCCGTTAGCCTTAGCGTTGACGGTGAGCTCCTGCAATTACCTGGATGTCGTGCCGGACAACATTGCGACGTTGGACAATGCCTTCTCCGATCGTTACACCACGGAGCAATATCTGGCAACGTGCTACTGGGGAATGCCCAAGTCTGCCGGGTGGAACGAAAACCCAGGCATTTTCGGCGCCCTCGAAATGGTGTTTAATAAAGAGGGGCAAACATCTGGCGGGATGCAGTTTGGCCTAGGCAAAAACAGCGCAACCTCAAACTTTATCGATTATTGGAGCGGCAAGGGTGACATGATCTGCTCCCTCTACGCAGGTATCAGGGAGTGCAACTCCTTCTTCGACAACGTGGGTAACG